>Ga0070689_100000080_pt1 | contig 56796 bp, 45 predicted proteins | sample KBSS23HmetaG_FD_64669 | JGI IMG/M metagenome (GOLD analysis project Ga0070689, IMG submission 64669) | Switchgrass rhizosphere microbial communities from Kellogg Biological Station, Michigan, USA - KBS S2-3H metaG | ecosystem: Host-associated > Plants > Roots > Rhizosphere ...
ATGAGCGTCGGCGTGCGGCCCACGTTCGGCGGCGGCCTGCGCACGCTCGAGGTGTTCCTGCTGGACTTCGAAGGCGATCTCTACGGCCGCGACCTGACCGTGGCGTTCGTCGACTGGCTAAGGCCCGAGCAGGCGTTCCCGGGCGCCGAGGCGCTGGTGGCGGCGATGCGCGCGGACGTGGCGGTCGCGCGCGCGCGCTTGGCCGCGGCGGGCGTGCCGGCCGACTGACCGGGCCGGAGCGGCAAGTCGTGGCCAGTGCTCCGAAGATTGCAGATGACTTTTCGAGCGGACCTGGCGTGTAACCGATCGATCCGCACTGTATCTGCAATCTTCGGAGCACAAGGCAAGTCGTGGCGGACCCTGTGTTTGCGCCCTATGAAAATGCCCATTCCGCCGTGCTGGCCGCGTGTGCCCGAGGCTGCTATATTCCCGTGTCGCCCCGGACCCTCAGGGTTCCCACAACACGCGCTTCCCGACGAGACCTGACACTCGCGGGCAGGGCCGGGCACTCACCCCGTTCAGGAGCCAGTCCCTTGACGCTGACCAAGGAACAAAAGCTGGGCATCATCGAGAAATTCAAGACGCACGAGGGCGATTCGGGTTCACCGGAGGTTCAGATCGCCCTGCTCACCGAGAAGATCAACTACCTCACCGAGCACTTCAAGGTCCACAAGCGCGACCACGCGTCGCGTCGCGGCCTGCTCCGCATGGTCGGACAGCGCCGGCGACTGCTGGACTATCTGAAAGCCACCAAGGTCGAACGCTACCGAAAGGTCGTGAAGGACCTGGGACTTCGCCGCTAGGGGATCCTCGCGGCACCGAGACGCGGCCCGCAAGGGCCGCGTTCTCATAAGGACGGGGAGGGCCCCCGTCCGACCCGTCGCGCGCCGCACGCTCGACCGGGTGGACAGCGGCCGGGAAGGTCCCGGCTGCATGCGAGAAGACAGGAAGTGGAATGTCCGAACACAAAGTAACGATCGACCTGGGAGGCAAGGAAGTCACGATCACCACCGGCAAGTGGGCCAAGCTGGCAGGAGGCTCGGCGGTGGTGCAGCTCGGCGGCACGCTGGTGCTGGTGGCCGCGAGCGCGGCGAAGTCGGCGAAGCCGGGGCTGGATTTCGTGCCCCTGACCTGCGACTACCGCGAGCGGACGTACGCCGCGGGCAAGATCCCGGGCGGCTTCTTCAAGCGCGAGGGGCGTCCCACGGAGAAGGAGACGCTGTCGAGCCGGCAGATGGACCGCCCCATCCGGCCGCTCATGCACAAGCAGTGGACGTACGAGACCCAGGTCATGGCGACCGTGGTGTCCTCGGACCAGGAGCACGACGCCGACGTGCTGGCGCTGATCGGCGGCTCCGCAGCGCTGGTGCTCTCCGACATCCCGTTCCCCGAGCCCATCGCCGGCGTGCGTGTGGGTCGCGTGGACGGCCAGTTCGTCGCCATGCCGACGTTCGCGCAGCTCGACGAGTCCGACCTCGACGTGGTCGTGGCCGGCACGGCGAACGACATCATCATGGTCGAGGGCGGCAGCCGTGAGGTCAGCGAGGCCGACATGATCGGTGCGCTCGACTTCGCGATGCAGCAGATCCGCAAGCTCGTCGCGGCGCAGAACGAGCTCGTCCGCGTGGCCGGCAAGTCGAAGCGCTCGCCGGTCGAGAAGGTGGACGTGAGCGAGCTGGAGCGCGAGCTCCGTGGGCGCTTCACCTCGCGACTGCGCGACGCCATCCGCATCCCCGGCAAGGAGGCGCGGCAGGAGGAGATCGACCTCACCACCAAGGCGGCGGAGGCTGAGCTCGCCGAAAAGCACGGGGAGAAGGCGGCGTACATCGGCCGCATCCTCCACGACATCGAGCGCGACGAGCTGCGCGAGATGGTCCTCAGGGATGGCATCCGCGCCGACGGCCGCCGGCCCGACCAGATCCGGCCGATCACGATCGAGGTCGGCCTCCTGCCCCGTACGCACGGCTCGTGCCTGTTCACGCGCGGCGAGACGCAGGCGCTCGTCGTCACCACGCTCGGCACCAAGGCCGACGAGCAGCGCGTCGAGGAGCTCGAGGGCCAGTCGTGGAAGTCGTACATGCTGCACTACAACTTCCCGCCGTTCTCCGTCGGCGAGACGCGACCGATCCGCGGTCCGGGTCGGCGCGAGATCGGCCACGGCGCGCTCGCCGAGCGTGCGGTGGAGCCGGTGATCCCGGCCGACACCAGCTTCCCCTACACGATCCGCATCGTCTCCGACATCCTCGAGTCGAACGGCTCGTCGTCGATGGCCTCGGTGTGCGGGGCGTCGATGGCGCTCATGGACGCGGGCGTGCCGGTGAAGGCGCCGGTCGCAGGGGTCGCGATGGGGCTCATCAAGGAGGGCGAGCGCGTCGCCGTGCTCACCGACATCCTGGGCGTGGAAGACCACCTCGGGGACATGGACTTCAAGGTCACGGGCAGCACGGACGGCATCACCGCGTTCCAGATGGACACCAAGATCGGCGGCATCTCGTTCGAGATCATGAAGAACGCGCTCGAGCAGGCCCGCGTCGGCCGGCTGTTCATCCTGAACAAGATGCGGGAATGCCTGGCGGCGCCGCGCACCGAGATGTCGCCGTACGCGCCGCGCATCACCATCCTGCACATCCACCCCGACAAGATCCGCGAGGTCATCGGGCCAGGTGGCAAGGTGATCAAGAAGATCACCGAGGAAACCGGCTGCCAGATCGACATCGAGGACTCGGGCGAGGTGCGCATCGCGGCCGTGAACATGGAAGGCAGCAAGCGGGCCGAGGAGATCATCCGCAACATCACCGAGGATCCCGAGGTCGGCCGCGTGTACCAGGGCAAGGTGCGCAGCATCGTCAACTTCGGCGCGTTCGTGGAGATCGTGCCCGGACGTGACGGGCTGCTGCACGTGTCCGAGATCGACTGGGGCCGCACCGAGAAGGTGGAGGACGTGCTGAACGTCGGTGACCTGGTCATGGTGAAGGTCGTGGACGTGGACCGGGACGGCAAGATCCGCCTGTCGCGCCGCGCCCTCATCCCGCAGCCGGAAGGCTACGTGGGTGCGGGGGTGGGTGCGGGCGGGGGCGGCCACCGCGACCGTGACCGCGGCCGCGACCGCGACCGCGGCCCCCGGCGCCGATAACCCGGGTAGAACATCCAACGGCGGGCCGCCTGCGGCCCGCCGTTGGCGCTTGTGGCGCTCCCCTGTAGGCTTTTCCAAGGCTCCCGGCCCGTGCCCCGGGTCGTGCATCCACCCCGCTCCAGGAGCTGGAAACGTCCATGCGTCCCTTGATTCCAGAGACCCTCCCGAGCCCTCCGAGCCCGATGCGCGCCGACGTGGTCAAGACCGTGCTGCCGAGCGGCCTCACCGTGATCAGCCAGTCGCTGCCCGACCGGAGGACGCTGTCGCTCGGCGCCTGGCTGCGGACCGGTTCGCGCGACGAGCCGCGCGAGCGGCTGGGGATCACGCACTTCATCGAGCACATGATGTTCAAGGGCACGCCGACGCGCGACGCCCGCACGATCGCCGCGAGCCTCGAATCGCTCGGCGGCCACCTCGACGCGTTCACCTCCCGCGAGCAGGTGTGCTACACGGCGCGCGTGCTGTCCGAGCACCTGGGGCCGGCCGTGGACGTGATCTCCGACATCGTCTGCCACTCGCGCTTCGACGAGATCGAGCTGGAGCGCGAGAAGAGCGTCATCCGCGAGGAGATCCTCTCCTACGAGGACAACCCGGAGGCGAAGGTCTCGGACCAGCTCTCGGAGCAGCTGTGGGGCGACCACGCGCTCGGCCGGCCGATCCTCGGCACGGTCGAGACGGTGAGCGCGCTGACGCGCGAGCGGCTGGTGGAGGAGGTCTCGCGGCGGTTCCGCGCCGAGGACATCGTCGTCGTGGCCGTGGGCGGGCTCGATCACGCGCACCTCGTGGACGAGGTCGCGCGCGGCTTCACGCTGCCGGCGGGCCTGCCGCCGCCGCGCGACGGTTCCCCCGGGCCGCACCGCCCGAGCGTACGCCATGTCGAGAGCGACCTGCAGCAGGTCTACCTGTCGCTCGGCGCGCGCGGGCTGCCGTCGGCCGCGCCCGAGCGGCACGCGCTGCGGGTGGCCGAGACGCTGCTCGGCGGCGGCATGAGCTCGCGGCTCTTCCAGCGCATTCGTGAGGACGCCGGCCTCGCCTACTTCGTCTCCACGTCGCTCGACTTCCTGCGCGACGGGGGCGCGATCGGCATCGATCTCGGCGTGTCGCCCGACAAGACCCGCGAGGCGCTGCGGCTGCTGCGCGAGGAGCTCGACCGGCTGCTCCAGGACGGCCCGAGCGCGGACGAGGTCGAGGCGGCGAAGATGCAGATCAAGGGCTCGGTGCTGATGGGCCAGGAGAGCGTCTCGAGTCGCATGTACCACGTCGCCCGCCAGGAACTTCAGCTCGGCATGCAGGTCCCGACCGAGCTGCAGCTCGAGCAGCTGATGGCGATCCAGCGCGACGAGGTGGCCGAGTCGCTGCGGCGGCTCGTGCGGCCGGAGCGCTTCTCGCTCGCCGTGCGCGGCCCCGCCGACGGCGACCCGATCGGGCCCACGGACTGGCCGCAGGCGAACGGCGCCGACTAGGCTCTGTCTGAGAACACCACGCGAGCGCGCCTAGGCGCCGCGGCTCACCAGCGGAACCCCGCGCGCGCCATGCGGTCGGCGGCCTCGCGGCAGCGCGACTCGTCCACGCACAGCGCGATCCGCACGTAGCCCTCGCCGGCCTGTCCGAATCCGGAGCCCGGCGCGACGACGATGCCGGTCGCCTCGAGGAGCTCGGTCGTGAACTGGAGCGAGTTCGCGTACCGCGGCGGGACCGGCAGCCACAGGTAGAGCGTGGCACGCGGCAGCTCGATGGGATAGCCCAGCGGTGCGAGCTGCGAGAGAAACGCCTCGGCCCGCTTGCGATAGAGCCGCGCGGCGTCGACGCAGTAGTCCTGCGGGCCGGTGAGCACCGCGATCCCGGCGCGCTGGATCGCCATGAACACGCCGAAGTCCATGTTGGACTTGATGCGGGTGAGGTTGGCGACGATGTCGGCGTTGCCGGCCGCGAAGCCCAGGCGCCAACCCTGCATCGAGTAGCTCTTCGAGAACGAGTGGAACTCGAGCGTGCGCTCGCGGTCGCGATCGTGCTGCAAGAACGAGCTCCCGCGGTAGGTCGGGTCGAGCGGCAGGTCGCAGTAGGCGATGTCGCTCAGCACGAACAGGTCGTGACGGCGGGCGAACTCGAGGATCTCGTCGTAGAGCTCCGGGGTCTCGGTGCCGCCGGTGGGGTTGTTCGGGTAGTTGATGCAGATGACTTTCGCGCTGGCGGCGTCCGCGGCGGAGATCGCCGCCAGGTCGGGATGGAATCGCCGGTCGGCGCGCAGCGGCACCTCGACCAAGCGCACCTGCGCGAGCGCCGCCACGCCCAGGTAGGCGGGGTAGCACGGCGTGCACAGGAGCACGGTGTCGCCGGGGTTCAGGTGGGCGAGGAAGAACTTCGCGATGCCTTCCTTCGAGCCGACCAGCGCCAGGGCCTCGCGGGCGGGGTCCACCTCGACGCCGAAGCGGCGGTGGTACCAGGCCGATACCGCCTGACGGAACTCCGGCAGCCCGTTGAACGAGGGATAGCGGTGATTCTGGACTTTGGGGTCGAGCAGCGCCGCCTGCAGCGCGTCGAGCGCGACCTGGGGCGGGCGGATGTCCGGGTTCCCGACGCCGAAGTCGATCACGTCGACGCCCTGGCGGACCTTCTCGTCGCGAACCTGGAACAGTCCGGCGAGTGAATAAGGAGGCACGTTCTGGAGTCGTTCCGACGCCGCAAGGCGAGGTTTGACAGGCGATTGGCTCGACGACATAGTCGCCCCCTGGATGGCCGCGTCCCTCACGGCACTGGACTTGCGTTACTCGTGTGCGTGGCCAAGCGTACCGCACATGCCGCACATACTAGATGGCAGCGGGGCCGCCGGCCAGTGATGAGCCGCGTGGGTCGCGCCCTGCTCCTGGCCGCGCTGTTCGCCCTGCTGGCCGGCTGGCCCGCGGCCGGGCACGGCGACGAGCCCGAGCTTCCCGACAGCTCGGACTTCTCCCGCTCGCAGCCGGCGCTCGACACGCTGCCGGCGATCGCCGAGCCGTTCCGCGCCGGCGAGTCGCTGCGCTTCACCGTTCAGTACGGCTTCATCCACGCCGGCTCGGCCTGGCTCGAAGTGCCCGAGGTCGCGGATTGGAACGGCCATCGCGCCTGGCGGCTCGTGGCCCGCGCCGAGTCGAACGGCTTCTTCGACAAGGTCTACAGGGTCCGCAACCGCATCGAGTCGCTGTGGGACCAGGACTCGCTGTTCAGCTGGCGCTACTTCGAAGACCGCCACGAGGGCAAGTACACGGCGAACGACACCATCATCTACGAGCCCGACTCGCTGAAGATGCGCTACAACAACGGGAAGTCCTACGACGTGCCCGGGCCGGTCCAGGACGCGCTGTCCTCGTTCTACCTCACGCGCACGCAGGCGCTGCCGATCGGCGGCCGGATCGGGTTCGACTACCATGCCAGCCGCAAGACCGCCCCGATGGAGGTGCGCGTGCTCGGACGCGAGACCGTGAAGACGCCCGCCGGCAAGTTCAAGTGCGTCGTCCTCGAGCCGCTGCTCAAGGCCGGCGGCATCTTCAAGAACAAGGGCCGGCTCGTGATCTGGCTCACCGACGACGACCGCCGGATCCCGGTGCTGATGAAGAGCAAGGTGGTGATCGGCTCGGTGAAGGTGGTGCTCCAGGAAGTGAAAGTCGGAACCTGATGGGGAGATATCGCGAGGCCGATCTCTCCCGGCTCCGGCGACTGTCCGCCGCCGACCGGCCGACGAAGGTCTCGGTGTCGGAGTTCGCGCGCCCGCTCGAGCCCGCCGCCGCCGCGGCCCTCGTGCGCTCGCTCCCCGACCAGCTCGCCGCGGGCACGCTGCGCGAGGTGATCGCGCGCACGGTGGCGGCGCACCGCCAGGAGCGGCCCGTCGTGCTCATGCTCGGCGGGCACGTGATCAAGGTGGGCGTGTCGCCCTGCTTCATCGAGCTCATCGAGCGCGGCGTGATCACGCACGTGGCCATGAACGGCGCGGCCGCGATCCACGACGTGGAGATCGCGCGCCTGGGGCGCACGTCCGAGGATGTCGAAGCCCACCTGGCCTCCGGCTCGTTCGGCATGGTGGACGAGACCGGCTCGTTCATGAACGAGGTCGCCCGCGTCGCGGCGCGCGCCGGGCTGGGGCTCGGGGAGGCCTGGGGGCGCGCGCTCGAGGACGAGCACTCGCCGCACCGTGACGTCAGCCTGCTCGCGCGCGCCTGGCGCCGGGGCGTGCCCGCGACCGTGCACGTGGCGCTGGGCACGGACACCATCCACTACGACCCCGGCTGCGACGGCGGGGCGCTGGGGGAGACCAGCCTGCGGGACTTCCGCGTGTTCGCCGGGACGCTCGCCGAGGCCCGCGGGGCCGTGGTGCTGAACGTGGGCTCCGCCGTGCTCATGCCCGAGGTGTTCCTCAAGGCGCTCACCGTGGCCCGCAACCTCGGCGCCGCGCTCGAGGGCCTGACCACGGTGAACTTCGACCAGATCCAGCACTACCGGCCGCGCGTGAACGTGGTCGAGCGGCCGACGCGGGCCGAGGGGGCCAGGGGGTACTCCCTGACCGGTCATCACGAGATCCTGCTGCCGCTCTTCTGCGCCGGGGTGCTGGCCGGGCTCGGCTGAGGGACCTTGCGGAATGCCCTGCCGCAGGGCCGCGGGGGCGTCCCAACCGGCCGTTTTGATTGACTAAAGGTGGATGCGCACCGCATACTCGCAATCCCCTGGCCGCCTTTCCCGACCCTGGTGGCCGACGATCGCAGGCGGAGGAACTCCCGAGACGCGCGTTGCTACTCCATCGTGGCATGACCCGCTCCCCGCGGGGCATGTCCTCGACATGTGAGCCGGGTTCCCACCCGGGGTTTGTAGCGTCCGGTCCGCCCGCGCGCCGTCCTCCCGACGACGCCAAGATCGATGCGCCTGCCCTCTGGGCGCCCCAACCGTTGGAGAATCGAGTGATGCTGCGCCGGTGCCTGCTGCTCGTCGTCCTCTGCCTCGGCCTGCCGATCGTGGCGAGCGCGAACACGACCCTCACGCCCAACGACTCCACGGCCATGGACTGGAGCCGCGTGCCCGAGTACCGGATCGTTCCCGGTGACCGGCTCACGCTCGACTACGGCCACCGCCCGGAGAACGGCATGCCCGACGTGCGGGACGTCTGGGTGCGGCCCGACGGCCGCATCACGGTGTTCCCGGCCGGCGACGTGGTCGCGGCAGGGCTCACGCCGATGGAACTGCAGCGCAACATCATCGCCCTGCTGTCGGCGGACCTGAAGCTGCCGCGCGTGGTCGTGAGCGTGTCCGAGGTCGCGGGCAACGTCGTGCACGTCATGGGCCGCGTCGACAAGCCGGGAAGCTATCCGGCCGGGCCGTTCGTCACCGTGATGCAGGCGATCACCGCGGCCGGCGGCCTCAAGGACGACGCCGCGCGCAACAGCGTGCTGCTCTTCCACCGCGACGGCGCCCACACCATCGAGGTGTCGCGCGTCCGCCTCGACCGCCTCCAGCACGGCGACGACCTCGCCGACCAGGTGGTCGGCCGCTTCGACATCATCTTCGTGCCGCGCTCCACGATCGGTCGTATCGACGTCTTCGCCCAGCAGTTCATCCAACCCGTGGGCTCGGCGTTCTCGACCGCGCTCATCGGCTGGGAGTTGTTCAACCTCGACCGCGTCTTCGTGACGCGCGTCGTCCGGGAATGACGGGAACAACAGGAATGACAGCGTGAACGCCACCCCTTCGAGTCCCGCCCCGCGCATTGCACGCCAAGCCACCGCGCGCGAATTCCTCGCCGTCCTCTTCCGTCGCAAGTGGATCATCCTCGGGTTGTTCCTGGTCACCACCGTGACGGTGTTCACGGTGGCGCTGACCACGCCCACGAGCTACATCTCGTCCGGCCGCGTGCTCATCAAGCGTGGCGAGCGCTACAGCTCGCTGCATGCCGATCGCCAGGTGTTCAGCGACTGGGAGCAGGACCTCGGCACGCAGATGCAGGTGATGAAGAGCCAGCCGGTGATCAAGCGCTCGCGCGAGCTCATGCTCGAGGACGCGCGGCAGCAACACCTCAACATCACGTTCGATCCGGCGAAGATCGACCTCGAGGTCGTGGGCAAGAGCAACGTCATCGCCATGGGCTACACCGACGGGGACGCGACCGCGGCCCAGGTCGGATGCAAGGCCCTCATGCAGGCCTATCTCGAGTACCACAAGGACAAGCTCAACGCCGCGCAGTCGAAGGCGTTCTTCACGCAGGAGATCAACGACATCAACACGCGCATCGACAAGCTCATGGAGGAGCGCCGCGCGATCTCCGAGCAGAGCGGTATGGCATCGCCGCTGGCGCAGACGCAGAGCTGGCTCCAGCAGGCGTCGCAGATCGAGGCGCGTCGCGGTGAACTGTCCGCCGACCTCGCCTCGGCGCAGTCGACCGAAGAGAACATGCGCAAGCTGCTCGACGATCCCGACGTGGACCTGCCGACGTTCGATGGCGTCTCCGTGTTCACGAACGAGAGCGCGCTGGTGTCCCTGAAGCAGCGAGTCGTCGACCAGGAAGCGCGTATCGCGCTGCTCACCGAGACGCTGCGCGACGACGCGCAGGAGGTGGTGGCCGCGCGCCAGACGCTGGAAACGCTGAGGGGCCTGCTGCGCAAGGAGGTCGAGCAGCGCGTGCGGCTCGCCGCCGCGCGAGCCCAGTCGCTGCAGGCGCGGGTGACCGTCATGGACGAGCAACTGGCGACGCTGCGCCAGCAGCTCGACGGCGCGCCCGAGGCCATCAAGAGCGTGGACGCGCTGGACGCCGAAGTGCTGTCGCTGCGGACGCGGCTGCGCGACGTGATGCAGAAGGCGGACGATGCGCTGATCACCGAGAACACCGTGGCCGACGTGAACGTGGTCGTGCTCTCGCCGGCAGGCATGGCGATCGCCACGAACCCGCTCGACTTCGTGCGCCTCGGGCTCGCGCCCGCGTTCAGCCTGCTCGTCGGCGTCGCGATCGCGTTCTTCATCGACGGACTGGACCTCACCGTGCGCACGGCGAACCAGGCCGAAGAGTACCTCGACCTTCCGGTGCTGGCCTCCATGGGCGAGCGGCGGCGACGTAACAACTGATCGCAGGGAGAGCGACATGACCCGCATCTTCGACGCGCTGCGCAAGGCCGAGGGCCGGCGGCCGCCGGAGCCGACCCCCGCCGCACCGGCGCCCGCCCAGGAGCCGGCACCGGGCTGGGGCCAGGCGCCTTCCGACACGCAGCTCCAGCCGCTGCCGCTGCTCGGCGGCGTCGACGTGAGCGAGGACGCCGCCCGCGAGAACATGGCGCTGCGCCTGAACCTGGAGAACGTGCTCGCCGAGCGCGTGACGCGCGCGGTGATGTTCCTGAGCGCCCAGGCCGGCGAGGGCACGAGCACGGTGGCGCTGCAGTTCGCGCAGTCGCTCGCGCAGGGCGACGCGCGCGTGCTGTTCGTGGACGCCCACGCCGCGCGGCCGGTGTGCTATGCCGACGACGCGCAGCGCTACGGCATGCTCGACCCGCACGTCGCCTCGCCCGCGATGGCGAGCGTCATGACGCCGAACCTGTCCGCGATCCCGGTGACCGAAGAAGCGGTGCGCACCGGCATCGTCAGCGCCCCCATGATCCGGTCGATCATCGACGCCGCGGTGGGCGCGTTCGACTGGGTGGTGCTCGACGGTCCGCCGGTCGTGGAATCGCCCGAGGCCGCATCGCTCGCCGCGCAGGTGGACGGCGTGGTCCTGGTGCTGCACGCCGGCCGCGTCAAGCGACCCGTCGTCGCCCGTGCCGTCGAAGTGCTGCGCAAGAACGGCGGTCGCGTACTCGGCACCGTGCTCAATCGCCGCGTCCACGAGATCCCGGGGTTCATCTACCGCCGCATCTAGAGGTCGTCCGCGACATCATGCGCCGCGCCCGCGAGGCCACCCCCCCAGCGCCCTGGCCCCCGCGCCCGACCCTCCGTCATGTCCGGAGGCGGGCGTGAATGCTGTGCCCGGCGTTCCCGAGGAGCCCCCAGAGTCCCAAGCGCCCGAAGCCCGGTTCGAGCCGGGCACGGGCTTCGAAGTTTCGGCCGCGCTGCGTCCGGCGCTCGCGCGCGCGGTCGAGCGCACGGGCGCGGGCCTGGAAGCCCTGATCCTCTCCGGCAGCCACGCCACGGGCGAAGCGGTGTGGACGTCGTTCGAGGGCCGGGACGTCTCGCTCTCCGACGTCGACCTCTTCGCGGTGGTGCGCAGCGAGGCCGCCCGCGCGGCCGCCGCGAACGCGGGGCCCCGCGCGCTCGCGAGCGCTCGCGAGCGGCGCGAGTGGGGGCTCCTGGCGCCGGTCGAGCTGGCGATCGTGACCGCGGCCGGCCTCGCGCGCATGCCGGCACGACCCGGCACGGTGGAGCTCGCCCGCTCGGGGCGCGTGGTCGCGGGAGACCCCGGTGTGCTCGCGCGGCTGCCGCGCTGGGAGCCGGCCGCGATCGACGCCGAGGAGCGGCTGCTCCTGCTCGAGAACCGTGCGTTCGAGCTGCTGTGGGCGGACGCCGCCTGGCCCGCGAGCGCCGACACGCTCTCGCGGCTCGGCGCACGGCACGCCGTGTTGAAGACCGCGCTCGAGCTCGCGGCGGCTCGCACGCTCGCCCACGGCGAGCTGCCGGCCGGTGCCGCGGCGCGCGTGGCGCGCGCACGCGCTCTCGGGCCCCCGGCCGGCGCGCCGTCGTGGCTCGCGGGCGCCTGGGAGGGGCTCTCGCCGCTCTGGGACGAAGCGCTCGGCTGGCGTGCCGGCGAGGCGCGGCTCGTGAGCGACGCGGCGCAGGCCGCGTCGTGGCGCACGGTGGCGCGGGCCTGGTGCGTGGCATGGTGGGCCGAGCGTTCGCAGGGTGCCGCCACCGACCCCTGGGACCGCGCACTCGCGGTGGCGGCGCGCGGCTCGCTCGCGCGCCGGCTCCGCCGCTCGCTCGCGCCGCTGCCGGGGGGTGGTTCCGCGCCCGGTGCGTTCGAGCGCCTGCGGCGCTCGCCCGCCGGCACGCCCGCGAACCGTATCCACGGCAGCGCCGCCGTGCTCCTGCTCGCGGCCGCCCAGGGTCGCGAGCCGCGCCTGCCCGCCGGCGCGCTCCACGCGCTCCACGTGCTCGGGATCACGCGCGCCGACCGGTTCGCGACCGCGGCGCGCGAGACGCTCCTGGCCTGGGATCGCCAGCTCCACGCCGGCGAGCGCACGGCGGAGCTGTCGTGAAGCCGGTCATCATCGTGGTGCTCGTCGACGCGCTCGGCTGGACACTCGCCGGCCGAGATCCCGCGTTCGCGCCCGCGCTCCGGGAGCGCCGCCCGCTCGCGACCGTCCTCGGCTTCAGCTCCGGGGCGCTGCCCACGGCGTTCACGGGCCGGTCGTCGAGCGAGCACGGGCGCTGGCTCATGTACCAGCGCGCACGCGAGCGTGGTGTGTTCCGCGGCTTCGGCGCGCTGCGCTGGCTGCCGCCCCGCGTGCGCTCGAGCCGGCGGCTCACCCGGCTCCTCGAGCGGTGGGTGGCGAGACGCGGCGTGCGTGGCTACTTCAACCTCTACGAGGTGCCGCGCGAAGAGCTCGAGTGGTTCGACCTCCCCGAGCGCGACGACATCTTCAGGGCGGGCGGACTGCCGGTGGAATCCCTCTGGGATGCGCTGGAACGCAAGCGTGTCGCGTGGCGCGGCTGGAACTGGCGCACGCCCGAGGCCACCGCGCGCGCGCAGGCGCTGGACGAGCTGGCCGCCGGCCGGCTCGACTTCCTGTTCCTCTACTCGGCGGTGCTCGACGCGCGGCTCCACCACGAGGGTTCGCAGGGCGCCGGGGTCAAGGCGTGCGTCTCGGAATGGAGCGCGTGGTTCGACGCCGCGGCCGCGGCGGCGGCGCGCGCCGGACGCGAACCCTGGCTCTACCTGTGTTCGGACCACGGCATGGTGGACGTGCGCGTGACCGTGGACGTGATGGCGCGCGTCGCGGCGCTGCCGTTCCGCCGCGGGCGCGACTACGTGGCGTTCTTCGATTCGACGATGGCGCGGTTCTGGTGGCGCCATCCACGTGCGCGCGAAGGTATCAGGCGTGCCCTCGAGGCGGAGCCGAGAGGGCGCTGGCTGTCAACAGACGAGCTGGCGCGCGAGGGCGTGGCGTTCGCGGACGCACGCTACGGCGACGACGTGTTCCTGCTCGAGCCGGGCGCGCTGCTGCTGCCGTCGTTCATGGGCCGCGGGCCGGTCGCGGCGATGCACGGCTACGACCCCGCGCACCCCGACATGGCCGGGATGCTGGCCGCGAACCGCCCGCTGCCCGCGGACGTGACCCATCTCGCGCACCTCAAGCGCTTCTTCGAGCGCGAGGTGGACGCCGCGTTCGGGACGCCCGGTCTCCGGACGGATGAAGCGGCGTCGCGCCTGGGGGCGGCGTCGTGAAGCGCGGCGAGATCGCCCGGCACGTGACGCGCGGCGCGTTCTTCCTCGCCGTGGAGAAGGCGGCGGCGCTGCTCTCGGGGATGCTGTACTTCGCACTGCTGCTGCGCTGGCTGGGCCCCACGAACTACGGCATGTTGACGCTGGCGCTCGCCATCGCCGGGCTCGCCGGCATCACCACCGGCAACTTCGAGGTGTTCCTCGAGCGCTACGCCGCCGAGTACCAGGCGCGCGGCCGGAGCGACCTGCTCCACCGCGCGCACGCGATCGCGCTCGGCGTCAAGGTGGGCCTCGGCGTGCTCGCGTCGGGGCTGCTGCTCGTGCTCTCGCCGCTGCTCGCGACGCAGTTCAACATGCCCGAGCTCGCCGTGCTGCTGCCGATCCTCACCGTGATCGTGGCCACCGACGGCTTCGCCACGACCGGCCGCTCGCTGCTGTTCGGGCTCCAGCGCTACGAGTGGGTGAGCGGCCTGTCGCTGCTGTTCCACCTCGCCAAGGTGCTGCTCGTGGGTTCGCTGTGGTGGGCGAAGCAGGGCCTCGTGTCGATGGCGTTCGGGCTCGCGGCGCTGGCCGTGGTGCAGGCGGTGCTGATGTCGGCGAGCGCCTGGGCCCTGGCGCGCCGGGCGGCGCCGCCGGCCCCGCCCGCGCCGGATGCCGCGCCGGACCCGGACCCGGGTGCCGCGGGAACCGCCGGGGGTCACGAGCGCTCGCTGCTGCGGCAGATGTTCGCCTACTGCCTGCCGCTGCTCGGCGCGCGCGCGGCGTTCCTCTCCGGCCAGAACCTCGGCAAGGTGCTGCTCGCCAAGGTGCTCGACGCCACCCAGCTCGGCTACTACACGTTCGCGTTCCAGACCATCGAGCGTTTCGTGGAGCTGGCGTACACGGTGCCGTCGTCGTTGCTGCCGTCGCTCACGCACCTCGTGGCGCGCGAGGAGCGCGAGCGGCTGGGCTACATCTTCGACCAGGCCTTCCGCCTCGTGCAGGTGGCGGCGTGCACCATGGCGTGGGCGGTGTTCGCGTTCGCGCCCGAACTCACGCTCTGGGTCGGCAGCCCGATGTTCATGCCGTCCACGAACATGCTCCGCGTGCTCGCGCTGGTGCCGATCGCGCGCACCGCGCAGCAGCCGCTCACGATGCTGTTCCAGGCCACGCGCCGGCCGGGCAGCGTGCTCACGCTCGCGCTCATCAAGCTCGGCGTGGAGCTCGCCTGCTACTTCCTGATCGTGCCGCGGCTCGGCGGCATGGGGGCGTCGTGGGCGAACCTGGCCGGCGCCGTGGCGTCGTACGCGACCGCGCTGTGGTTCGCGGCCCGGCTGCTGCCGGAGACCGCTTCCGAGCGCACCGGCGTGGTGCTGCGCACGTTGTTCGTCACGGTGCCCCTGTTGCTGCTGGCCTGGAGCCTGTCGACGTCGAACGTGCCCGGGCTGCTGTCGGTGGTCGCCCGCGTGTCGCTGGTGATGCCGGCCATCGTGGGGCTCTTCGCGCTGCGGCTCGTCACCCGCTACGATCTCGAGAAGCTCTCGGCGCTCCAGATCCGCTCGCCCTTCGCGCGGCGAGCACGCGACTTCATGGTGCGGGCGGCCGATCCCATGGCGCGTGTGTTCGAGGCCCGGAGGCCCGCATGACCCCCCGCGTGCTGGTCGTCATCCCGGCGCACAACGAACAGGCGAGCCTGCCCGCCACGCTCGCCGAGGTGCGAGCGCACGCGCCGTCCGTGGACGTCCTCGTGGTGGACGACGGCTCGCACGACGACACCGCGCGCGTCGCCCGCGCGCAGGGCGCGACCGTGGTGCGCCACCCGGTGAACCTGGGCGTCGGTGGGGCGCTGCAGACCGGGTTCCGCTGGGCCTGCCGGCGCGGCTACGACATCGCGGTGCAGCTCGACGCCGACGGCCAGCACGATCCGCGCTACCTCGAGGCGCTGCTCGCGCCGGTCATCGCCGGCCACTGCGACGTGTCGATCGGGTCGCGCTTCGTGTCGGCCACCGGCTACCGCGCGCCGTGGAACCGCCGCCTCGGCATGCTGCTGTTCAGCGGCGTCGTGGGACTGGCGCTCGGGCGGCCGATCTACGACACCACCTCGGGCTTCCGCGCCTACGCGCGGCGGGTGATCGATGTCTGCCAGTACGACTTCCCCAAGGATTTTCCCGACGCGCCCCTGCTCATCGCGCTCGCACGCCGCGGCTTCCGGCTCGAGGAGGTGCCGGTGGTCATGCGCGAGCGCACCGCGGGGCGGTCGTTCTACACGCTCGGCAAGCAGCTCTACTACCCGTACAAGAACCTGCTCGCGTCGCTGATGGCGCTGATCCGGAAACCGATCTAGGAGGGTCCGTCATGTTCTTCCTCTCGCGTACCCAGGTCATCACCGCGCTCGGCGCGGTCCTGCTCGCGCTCTACGTGCTCGATCTCGTCCGCCGCCGCAAGCTCTCCGAGGAGTACTCGCTGCTGTGGGTGATGGCGACCGTGGTGATCGCCGTCCTCGGCTTCTCGACGCCGCTGCTGACGTGGATCACGCACGCGCTCGGCTTCCTCGGCGAATCGTCGACGACGTTCGCGTTCGGGCTCGCGTTCTCCATGACGATGCTGCTCTACCACTCGCTCAAGCAGTCCCGGCTCACGGTCGAGAACCACGCCCTGGCCCGCGAGCTGGCGCTGCTGCGCGACGAGGTCGAGACGCTGCGGCAGGCGAGCGCCGGCGAGGCGCGATGAGGCGAGCGCTCCAGCTGCTGCTCGGCGTCGGGGTCTCGGCGCTGTGCGTGTGGCTCTCTATGAGGGACGTGCACGTGAGCGAGGTGCTCACGGCGCTGCGGGGCGCGAACCGCCTCGGCTTCGTCCTGGTCATGGCGGTGACCCTGCTCGGCTTCTGGGTGCGCGCCGTGCGCTGGCGCTGGTTCATCGATGCGGGGCGGCCGCTCTCGATCCCGTCGCTGTTCAGCGCCACGATGATCGGGTTCATGGCCAACAACGTGCTGCCGTTCCGGCTCGGCGAGTTCGTGCGCCCGTGGGCGCTGGCGCGGCGGGAGCGGCTGTCCAAGACCACGCTGCTGGCGACGATCGTCGTCGAGCGCGCCGTGGACATGCTCACGCTGCTCGGGATCTTCGGCGTCACCATGGTCGTGCACCCGATCGCCGAGAACACCGACGCCGGTCGGCTCGTGCAGTGGGGCGCCCGCCTGCTCATCTTCCTCTGCGTGGGGCTGACGCTGTTCGTGGTCGCGATCGAGCGCAACCGCGGCCTGGCGCAGGCGCTCGTGCGCTTCGCCACGCGGCCGCTGCCGGGAACGGCGGGGGAGCGCGTCGGGCTCGTGCTCGAGCGCTTCATCGAGGGGCTCGGCCTGTTCCGCGACCTCGGCCGGCTGTCGGTGGTGTTCGCGCTGTCGTTCGCGATGTTCCTGTGCTTCGCCTGCGCGCTCGCGATCAGCCTGTGGTCGCTGGGCATCGACCTGCCGTGGTACGCCGGGCTCGTCATGCTGGTGATCACCGCGATCGGTATCATGGTGCCGGCCGCGCCCGGCTACATCGGCACGCTCAACATCGCCTGCACCGCGGGGCTCGCCCTGTTCGGGGTCGGCAAGGCCCAATCCGTGCCGTTCTCGTGGTTCTACTTCTTCAGCCAGTGGCTGCCGATCACCGCCGTCGGCCTCATCTACTTGAACCGCGAGGGCCTGTCGCTGCGCGCACTGGGCCAGGCGCAGGGAGGGGAGGCGGGCGCGTGACGTCAGCGACGGAAGGCGCCGGCGATGCGCACGACCGCGGCCACGACGTCGTCGACGTCGCGGTCGGTCATCTGCGCGAACAGCGGCAGCGTGATGGCGCGACGGAACGCGTCCTCGGCCACGGGCAGCGACCCCTCCGGGAGCCCCAGCGTGTCGCGCCAGTGCGGGTGCAGGTGGATGGGGATGAAGTGCACGCTGGTGCCGATGTTCTCGGCCCGCAGCTCCTCGATGAAGCGGGCGCGGTCGATGCGCAGGCGCTCGAGCTCGAGGCCGATGGCATAGAGGTGCCAGGCGTGCGTCATGCCGGGACGCGCGATGGGCGTGCGCACCTCGGGCACCGAGGCGAACGCCGCGGTATAGCGGGCGGCGATCTCGTGGCGCCGGCGCTGAGAGGCCTCGAAGCGCTCGAGCTGCGCCACGCCGATCGAGGCCAGCAGGTCGGAGAGGTTGTATTTCCAGCCGGGCGCGGTGATCTCGTAGAACCACGAGCCGGTGGCGCCGTAGCGCTTCCACGCGTCGCGGCTCATGCCGTGCAGCGACAGCAGCCGGATGCGCTCCGCGAGCGCGTCGTCGTCGGTGACCGCGGCGCCGCCCTCGCCGGTGGTGAGGTTCTTGGTGGCGTAGAACGAGAACGCGGTGATGTCGGCGAGCGCCGCCGAGCCCACGGGCCGGCCCTTCGAGGCGGCGCCGAGCGCGTGCGCGGCGTCGTCCACGATGCGGATGCCGCGCGGCCGGGTGAGCGCGCGCAGCGCGTCGTAGTCGCAGGGGTGGCCGGCGTAGTCGACGCTCAGCACGACCTTCGTGCGCGGCGTGATCGCCCGCTCCACGAGCCGGGGGTCCAGGCACAACGTGTCGGGCTCGACGTCCACGAGCACCGGCCGCGCGCGCACGTGCTCGATCACGTTCACGCTCGCGGCGAACGTGTACGGCGTGGTGATGACCTCGTCGCCGGGGCCGACGCCGAGGGCCTCGAGCGCCAGGTGGAGCGCGCCGGTGGCGCTGTTGACGCAGATCGCGTGGCGCGCGCCGGCCAGCTCGGCGACGCGTTTCGCCAGCTCGAACGTGCGGGGCCCGGTCGTGATCCAGCCGGACGCGAGCGATTCCATCACCAGCTCGCGCTCGCGCGGGCCGATGTCGGGGACCGCGATCGGCAGGAACTCGCGGCGCACCGGGGGCGCGCCCTGGGAAGCGAGCGGGGCGGCGGGCAGGGGAGCCGGCGTGGGCAGTGGGTCGTTCACGCTCCCAGTCTAGCGGGAGCCCGTGACGCCGCGCCACCGGTGAGCCACCGGAACGCCGGTCGACCATGAACCCGACGCGGCGCAAGCTCACACGCGACTCGCTCGGCCTCGCCCTGACCCAGTACCTGGTGCGGGCGATGAGCATGGCCCGCAGCTTCGTGGCCGCGAAGATGCTGGATCCGGGCGCGTTCGGCGCCTGGAACGCGCTGCAGCTGATGATGGACTACGGCTCGCTGGCCCCGCTCGGCACGCAGCAGGGCCTGGACCAGCTCGTCCCGGCCCGCATCGTCGAGGGCGACGCCGAGCGCACGCGGCGGCTCAAGCGGGCGGCGCTCTTCAACGTCGTGGCGCTGACGCTGCTGTTCGCGACGCTGGCGTTGGCGTGGTCGTCGGTGGGCAGCAGCCGGATGCGCGCGAACTGGCACCTCTACGGGCTCGCGCTCGCGTTCGGGTGCGTGATGCTCGTGAACCTCTCGAACCTGGGCACCAGCATCCTGCGCTCGTACGGCGACATCGGCGGGTTGTCGCGCTGGTTCGTGCTGCAGGGGCTGATCGGCTCGGGGCTCGGGCTGGCGCTCATGGTGGGGTTCGGCCGCTGGGGCCTGCTCTGGGGCTGGATCGCGGGCTGTTTCGTGGCGTTCGTGTTCGTGATGATCCGCGGGCGGAAGGTGATCCCGTTGACGCCGTCGCCCGCGCTCGAGTCGCTGGACCTGCTCCAGGTGGGCATCCCGCTCTACGTGTTCTCGGCGAGCGCGCTCGTCATGCGCAACCTCGACCGCATCGTCGTGCTGCGCTTCCTCGGCACGCAGGCGCTCGGCTACTACGGCCTGTCCGTGAACGTGCTCACGCTGCTCATGGCGGTCCCCGACTCGCTGGCGTACGTGAGCTACCCGCAGCTCGTGAAGCGGTTCACCGAGGCCGCCCAGGACCCGGCGGCGATCCGCGGCCGGGTGGAGCGGCTGGTGCGCGGCGTCGCGGTCGGCGTTCCGATCGCCGCCGCGCTGTGCGCGATCTGGGCGCGCGATCTCGTGCACGCGGTGCTGCCGCGTTACGACGCCTGCGTCTCGCCGCTGCGCGTGCTGGCGTTCGGCGCCACCGGGCTCGCGCTGTCCACGTTCGCCTCGATCGTGCTCATGACCGTGGGCCGGCGCGTCATCCTCGTGCCCGCGGCCGTGTTCCTGTCGGCGCTCTCGGGCGGGCTGCAGCTGCTCTCGCTGCGCTGGAACGGGGGCCTCACCGGTATCGCCGCGGCCGCGACCGCGGCGTATCTCGTGAGCGGCTCCGTGCTGCTGTCGCTGGCCGCGGCTGGCGTCGGCTACGCGTTCGCCGGCGGGCTGGCGCTGATCGCCCGCTGCCTCGCGCCGACGGGGATCGCCGTGCTGCTCACCTGGGGACTGGGCCGATGGCTCCTGCACGAGGCGGCCCCGCTCACGCTGGAACGCCTGGGGCTCCTGTTTGGCGCCTCGCTGGCGCTGGTCGCGGGCTACCTGCTGCTGGTGCTGCCGTTCGCGCGCGGGATCGGCTTCCGCGGGCTCGTCACCGAGTCGGGGCTCCCGGTCCTGAGCCCGCTCCTCAAGGCCCTCACCCGCGACCGCGGGGACGGGACGCCGTGAGCGCACGCGGGAAGCAGGCGCTGGCCGCGGCGATCACGAGCCTGGCGCTCGCCGCAGTACTGGACGCGGGAGCGCTCCGCTGGCTCGCCGAGCCGCTTCGCGTCGGACTCGGCTTCGTGCTGCTGGTGTGGTTTCCGGGCCTCGGCTGGGCGCGCGCGATCGGCGCCGAGCCCGCGGGCGGGCGGGCGTACCTTGCCGCGCGGGCGACGGGATACGGCATCGCCTGGCTCGGCCTGCTGGTGCTGGCGACGCGCGCGCTCGGCATGCCGTTCACGGCGCTCGCGCACGCGGGCGCCGCCTGGGCCGTGGTCCCGTGGCTCGTCTCGCTCGCCACCTCGCCGCGCGATCCCGAGCACGGCGCCTCGCACGCCACGACGCGCGGTGCCGAGCGCTCGGCGTCACGGCCCGCGACGCGCGACGCGATGGCCGTGGCGTGCGGGATCGCGATCGCGGTGGCGGCGCTGTGGGCCGTCGTGCACGTCGCCCGCCACGGGCCGCCCGTCACCTACATGAGCGACACGCCCGACCACCTGGGGACGATCCGCCGCATGCTCGCGAGCGGCGACGCGTTCCCGCGCGACGCGTTCTTCCGCGACGCCGGCGCCGCGGGGGCCGATCCGCGAAAGGGGCTCTGGCACCCGTGCGTGGCGCTGGTCTGCGCGCTGGCGCACGTCGATCCCGCGTCCGCATGGCACGCGCTCGCCGCGATCCTCGCCGCGCTCGCGGTGCTCACCGCGGCCGGTTTTGCGTACCGGCTCGGCGGCCCGCTCGCGGCCGCCGCCGGCGGCTGGGGCATGCTGCTCGGCTACGGCGGCGGCCTCGGGACGCCGTACCTGGGCGAGGCCGTGTTCGCCACCAAGCTCGCGGACGTGCTGGCGCTCGCCACGGCGTCGGCGTTGCTCGACGATCTCGAGCAGCGCTCGCCGCGCTCGCGCATCGCCGTCGCGGGGCTGGCGCTCGGCGCCGTGCTCACGCACGTGTTCGCCGCCATCCAGTTCACGATCACGTTCGGGGCGCTCGGCGTGGGCCTGCTCGTGCGCGACCGCACGGCCTCGGCGGCGCTCCGGCGGCTCGCGCTCACGGCGTTCGCGTGCGCGCTCGTCGCCGCGCCGTATCTCGCCTGGCGCGCGCACGGTGCCTACGCGCCCGTCAATCCCATCCACACCGAGCCACAGGGGCTGCTCACGCTCGCGCGTGGCGTGCGCATCATCTCGGTGGGCGCGCTCTGGGACTGGCTCGGCCCGCTGTGGCTGCTGTTCCCGCTCTCGCTCGTGTGGTGGACCCGCGCCGTGCGCGAGCCGGGCGTGCTCTACCTGCTCACGACCACGCTCGCGGTGGGCGCGCTCATGTTCCTGCCGCCGGTGGTGACGTGGCTCGAGCCGCGGCTCGGCTACCTGCTCATGCGCATGCCGTGGCTGCTCCCGGTCGGCCCGGCAGCGGCGTTCCTCGTGGCGCGCGCGCAGGCGGCGTGGAGCGCCGGCCGCCGCCTCGGCGCGCTGGCGCCGGCCGCTGTGCTCGCGCTCGCGTTCGCCGGACCGCTCGCCGACGCCGCGCACGCGATCGCGGGCGGGCCCGCGGAGAACAGTGTCCTGGAGCATGCGAACATCAGCCGCTGGCGCGACGCGCTGGCGTGGATGGACCGCGGGCTTCCCGCCGGCACCGTCGTGCTCTCGGACCCGGCCACCAGCTACTCGATCCCCGCGTTCACGCGCCATTGGGTGACCGCGCTCGCCGACCAGCACAGCTCGCCGAACGATCCGCTCGCGCTCGCGCGCATCCTCGACGCGCGGGATGCGTTGGACCCGTGCGCGCCGTGGGCGCGCACCGCGCAGGTCGTCTCGCGCTGGGGCGCCACGGCGATCGCCCTGAACGGCCGCTTCCCGGAGCCGCCCGGGCTCGACTACTGGTCCCCGACGAAGGACTGGTACGCGGCGGCGCGCGCGCGACTCGAGCGGGCGCCGGCCGCGTTCGAGCGCGTGTTCGAGGCCGACCGCTTCACCGTCTACGTCATCCATCGCGACGCGCTCGCCCGGCTCACGGACGGCGGTGCGCCGCGGCCGTTCGTACGCCCGCGCGTCAAGGGCGATCCGGGGCTGGACCTGGGCCCGGGGCTGCCGCAGCTGGTGTCGTTCCGGCTCGACGCCGCGCGCGCCGCACGCGGCGACACGCTCACCGGGCGGATCGAGTGGCGCGCGGCCCACCCGCTGCCGGCGGGCAGCTACACCGTGGCACTGCGCTTCGATCGCGCGCTCCCGGCCGATGTCCCGCGCGCGCCGGCAGCCGTCTCCAAGGCCTGGCGAAAGCTCGTCGAGCGCGTGCGCCACGAACGCTACCGTTTCCGCGCCGACCACCTGCCCACGAACGGGGACTACGGCGTCGATCGCTGGGCGGCCGACGAGGTGGTGCGCGACCCGTTCCGCGTCGTCGTCCCCGGCGACGTGGCGCCGGGCACGTACGCGGTGCGCGTGTGCATGGTGCGCCAGCCGCACTACCCGAACCTCGAGCTGCGCGACCTGCTGAGCGACGACGACCTCCTGAGCGGCGTCGTCGTCGCCCAGCTCAGGCTGGCGGCGGGGGCACGCTGAGATGTGCGGCATCAACGGCGTGTTCTGGTATCGCGGCGGGCAGGCCGACGCCCGGGTGACGCGCGCGCAGGCGGCCGCGCAGCGCCACCGTGGCCCGGACGACGCCGACGTGTGGTGCGAGGGGCCCGCCGCCCTCGGCCACCGGCGGCTCGCGGTCGTGGACCTGTCGCCGACCGGGCACCAGCCGATGGCGAACGAGGACGGCAGCGTGTGGGTGTCGTTCAACGGCGAGCTCTACAACGCGCCCGAGCTGCTTCCCGAGCTGGCGAAGCGCGGCCACCAGCTGCGCGGCAGCTCCGACACGCAGGTGCTCGTCCACCTCTGGGAGGAGAAGGGCCCGGAGCTGGTGCGCGAGCTGCGCGGGATGTTCACGTTCGCGCTCTACGACGCGCGCCGCGCCACGCTGCTGCTGGCGCGGGACCGCGCGGGCAAGAAACCGCTCTACTGGCACGACGACGGCCGGCGCATCGTGTTCGCGAGCGAGCTGAAGAGCCTGCTCGCCGACCCGGACGTCCCGCGCGACGTGGACCCGTGCGCGATCGCCGACTACCTGACGTTCCAGTACGTGCCGGCGCCCGGCTGCATCCTGCGCGGCGTCCGCAAGCTCCCCGCCGGTCACCGGCTGGTGTGCGACGCGAACGGCCCGCGCGTGGAGCGCTACTGGGAGCTGCCGATGGCGGTGGACCGCACGATCTCCGTGGCGGACGCCGTCGAGGGGCTGCGCGAGCGGCTGCGCGAGGCGGTGCGCGTGCGGCTCATGTCCGACGTGCCGCTCGGCGCGTTCCTTTCCGGCGGCATCGACTCGAGCGCGGTGGTGGCGCTCATGACGCAGGTCTCGAGCACGCGCGTGAAGACCTACAGCATCGGCTTCGAGGAGGAGGAGCACAGCGAGCTCGCGCACGCGCGCGCGGTGGCGCAGCACCTGGGGACCGAGCACCACGAGCTGGTCGTGCGCGCGCGCGCGCTCGAGCTCCTGCCGCGGCTGGTCTGGGGACTGGACGAACCGTTCGCCGACGCCTCGATGGTGCCGACGTTCCACGTCGCCGAGATGGCGCGCTCGCATGTCACCGTGGCGCTCTCCGGCGACGGCGGCGACGAGGCATTCGCCGGTTACACCACGTACCACTGGGCGCGCGCCTACGCGCGCGCCGACACGCTGCCGCGCTCCCTGCGCCGGCTGGGCGCGCTGCCGTCCGCATGGCTGCCCGCGGACCATCCGCTCGGCCGGCGGCTCCGCCGCGCCGGGATGAGCGTGGTCGAGCGCCACCTGGACGTGATGTCGCACTTCCCGCCGCGCGAGCTCCACGCCCTGCTCACGCCGGGGCTCCGCGCCGCGACCGCTGGGCACGACCCGTGGGCGTCTTCGCGCGCGCTCCACGCGCGCGCGGCGTGCGCGCTCGGTGACGTCGCGGCACTCCCGGTGCTGGACGCGCTCACGTACATGACCGACGACGTGCTGGTGAAGGTGGACCGCACCAGCATGCTCAACTCGCTGGAGACGCGCGCCCCGCTCCTGGACCACCACGTGCTCGAGTGGGTGGCGCGGCTGCCGTTCGAGTACAAGCTCCGCGGCGACGTCAGCAAGTGGGTCCTGCGCGAGTGCGTGCGGCCGCTGCTGCCGGAGTCGATCCTGTCGCGCGCGAAGCAGGGCTTCGGCGTGCCGCTCGCGCGCTGGTTCGACGGTGCGTTCGGGCGTCTCGCCCGCGACGTGCTGCTGGATCCGCGCACGCGGGGGCGCGGCTGGCTCGAGCCGGCGGCGGTGGCGAAGCTGCTCTCGGGTGGCGACCTGCGCGGCGAGCTGCGCGCGAAGCGCGTGTTCACGCTCGTCTGCCTGGAGCTCTGGGCGCGCACCTTCCTCGACCGGCCACGCGCCGAGCTCGCCGAGCCCATGGGGGGCCCGTGGCCGCTGCACGCCGCCGTGGCGGCGAGCGCCCGGGATTAGGCTCCGTTTGAGAACGCCACACGAGCGCGCCGGGCCGGAAAGGCCCGCCGCGCAAGGAACGAGGAGGAGACAAGCCTTGAGTCGGCTGTCGACGACGAGTGACGCGGCCCGGCGGGCCTTTCCGGCCCGGCCCTTCGGGTTGGGGGCGGCGGTGGGTCATTCGCCGCGTCGCACCTCCTCGGCGTGTGTTCGAACACTGCCTCGTCGGTGCTCCTTGCGAATGACCCACCGACGCCCCCAACGCCCTCGCGTGGCGTTCTCAAACGGAGCCTAGGACGCCGTGAACCTCGCCATCCTGATCGGGCATTTCCCGCCCGCGGCCTACGGCGGCGCCGAGCTGCAGGCGGAAGGCTGGGCGCGCCGCCTGGCGCTGCGCCACGCGGTGACCGTGATCACGCGCGCCGATGCGCTCAAGGCCCCCGGGCGCGAGGCGCGCGACGGGTTCACCGTGCTGCGCACGCCGGTCTCGGGCCTGCCCGGCTGGCGCACGCTCGCCGACCTGGGCGCGATCGGGCGTGCCGTGGCCTCGCTCGCTCCGCGCCCCGATCTGCTGCTCTGCTTCCAGACGTTCATCTCCGGCCTCGCGGGCACGCGCAGTGGCCGGCGTGCGGGGATCCCCGCCGTGGTCTGGATCCGCGGCGAGGCCGAGTACCGCCTCGCCGACTCCGCGTTCCACCGCTGGCTCTCGCCGCGGGTGTGGAGCGATGCGGCCGGCGTGCTGGTGCAGAGCGAGGCCAACCGCGACGCGTTGCTCGCCGAGCTCGAGCGGGCGGCCCCGGAGCGCGCGGCCGGCGTGCGGGCCAAGCTCGACGTGGTCGGCAACGGGCTCGAGCTGCCGCCCGTGACCCCGCTGCCCGAAGCGCTGCGCGTGTTGTGCGTGGGGCGGCTGATCGCGGACAAGGGCGTGGACGTGGTGATCGATGCGTGCGCCCGCGAGCACCTGCCGCTCATCGTTGCCGGCGACGGGCCCGAGCGCGCGGCGCTCGAGCAGCGCGCACGCGCGCTGGGCGTGGACGCCCGCTTCACCGGGCACCTGGAGCGCGCGGCGCTGGCCCCGCTCTATCGCGAGGCGGGCGTGATGGTGCTGGCGGCGCGGCGCGGCGAGGGACTGCCGAACGTGCTGCTCGAGGCCATGGCGCACGGACGCCCGGTCATCGCCACGCCGTGCGCGGGCACGCGCGACCTGCTCCGCGACGGCGTCAACGGGCTCAGCGTCCCGCCCGGCGACGTGGCCAAGCTCGCCTTGGCGCTCGGCGCGTTGCGCGACGGGCGCCCGCTCGCGACCCGACTCGCCGCAGCGGCGCGCACCACCGCCGAGGCGCACGAGTGGTCGCGCGTGGAGCCGCGCCTCGAGGCCGCACTCGAACGCTGGAGGCGACGGTGAGTCGCAGGCCGCGCGTGTGCATGAACGTCGAGTACCTCTACCCGGTGGTGAGCGAGGGGCGCGTGCCGTTCGCGGGCGGGATCGAGGTGCAGCTCGCGCTGCTCGCGCGCGGACTGGTCCGCGAGGGCATGGACGTCACCGTGGTGACGGGCGACTTCGGCCAGCCGGATGGCCTCGTCGTCGACGGCGTACGCCTGCTCAAGTCGTTCCCGCCGCTCGGTGGCCTGCCCGCGCTGCGGTTCTTCCACCCGCGGCTCACGCGCGGCATCGGCGCCCTGCGCCGCGCCGACGCGGACGTCTACCTGGCGCAGGGCGCGACGCTGTGGGCGGGGATCGCGCGCGACACGGCGGCGATGATGGGCCGGCGGTTCGTGTGGATGCTGGGGCACGACTTCGACAGCATGGTGGAGCTGCCGCACGTGCACGGGCCGCGCGACCGCTGGTGGGCGCGGCGCGCGATCCGGCTCGCGGACGCGGTGGTGTCGCAGACCGAACGCCAGCGCCGCGCGTTCCTCGCGGCGTTCGGCCGCGACAGCACGGTGATCCCGAACCCGGTGGAGCTGCCGCCCGACGACGCGACCGCGGACGCGGGCGGACGTCCCGTGGTGGTGTGGGTCGCCACGTACAAGGCCGCGAAGCGCCCGGAGTGGTTCACGCGGTTCGCCGAGCGCCACCCGGACATCCGCTGCCGCATGGCGGGCGTCATCCCGGTGCCACCGCTGAGCGACCAGCAGTGGCGCGAGGCGCGGGCCGTGGCGGAGCGCTGCCCGAACCTCGAGGTGCTGCCGACGATCCCGCACGAGCGGATCGGCGAGTTCCTGCGCAACGCCACGCTGTTCACGCACAGCTCGCCCGCCGAAGGCTTCCCGAACGCGTTCCTCGAGGCCTGGGCGCACGCGCTGCCGAGCGTGACCGCGTACGACCCCGACGCAATCATCGAGACGCACCGCCTCGGCGCCTGCCGCACGGACTACGAGTCGTGGGAGGCCGAGCTCGAGCGCCGCTTGGCAGATCCCGAGCAACGCCGCGCCGAAGGCGCCCGCGCCCGCGCCTACGCCTCGGCCCACCACGCCCCCGAGATCATCCAACGCCGCCTAGCCGCCGTGATCCGCCACGTGCTAGACCGGAGCTGAGCCGCCTGAGGCGAGTTGAGCCGAGCCGAGCTGAGCCAGCTGAGCCGCCACCTCGTGTCGAGGCTCGGAAGGCGAGGGGGGCGCGGATGAGAGCAGTCGAGAGCAGGCCGGAGCCCAGGAGGGCGGAGGCCGATGCGAACGACAGCGCAGGTCAGGCCAGGAAGGCCTGACCAAGCGATGCTCTCGATCCGCGCCGCCCTCGCCTTCCGGGCCGACGCAGGAGGGTTCGCAGGCCCGACGCAGAAGGGCATTTCGGCTGTCCGGCCCTAGCTCGAAAGCCAACCCTCGCGCTCGAGGATGTCCCGCATCGTCGTCCAGCGGTAGCGCAAGAACAGGTGCTCGAGCTTCGCGATGACGGTATGCAGGTTCACGTACGTGATGAACCCGTTCACCGGGTCCAGCGCCGAGCGTCGCACTTCCGGCATGATCTCGCGCGGATGGAGGTAGAGCACGAACGGCCGGTGGCGAAGGATGAAGTCGAGCCCCAGCCGGAACAGCGGCAGCGGGAGCGCCCGCAGGTAGAACCCCCCGCCCACCGGAAAGCGCATGCCCTGCAACTCGGCGATCGCCACCGGGAACTCCACCAGCGCCCCCTGCGGATCGTGCCGGCGCAGGTCGGCGCGCGACGGCCGGTAGATGCCCACCGGCGCGCCCGGCGTCCCGTACATCTTCACCTTCATCGGGAAGATGCTGCTGTCGTAGCGATAGCCCTCCTCCTGCAGCACGGCGAGCGCCCACGGGTTCGAGCGGTCGATGCTGAACGTGGGCGCGCGGAAGCCGATCACGGGGAAGTTCCCGAGCACGCCCTCCACGGCGCTGCGGAACGCGCGCAGCTCGGCGCGGAACGTCTCGGGCGTCGAGCGCCACAGCGGCATGTGCGACATGCCGTGGCAGGCCAGTTCGTGGCCCTCGTGCACCATGCGCCGGATCAGCCCGGGGTGGTCGCGCACCACGTCCCCGAGCACGAAGAACGTGCTCCGCCAGCCGTGCTTCGCGAGCAGGTCGAGGATCGCCTCGGTGCCGCGCTCGACGATGCTCTCCTCCGGGTGCGCGTCGCCGACCGGGTTCAGCTCGCTGTGGTGCCAATCCTCGATGTCGAACGAGAACGCGGCGAGGTGGCCCGCGGGGTTCACGGGCGCTTCCGCCGGTAGACGCGGTGGCCGTCGGCGTCCGCGTACACGCGCTCGAAGCCGCCGCTGTCAGCATCGAGCGCCGCCCACGGCGAGCGACCGTCATGATCCTCGGCGCGGTAGAGCACGTACGCGGGGGCGCCCAGGGAGTCGAGGCACGCGGCGTCGGCAGCCAGCTGGCTGCCCGAGCTGTAAAGGTCGGCCATCACGGCGCGCCGGTGCGCCATCTCGCCGCTCGGGAACGCCGCCTTCTCGGGTCCGAACACCGTGCCCACGAGCAGCCGTCGCCGGGACTCGACGAGCAGCACGTCGCGCCCGCGGTCGTCGGCGAACACCGCGTCGACGGGCGTGTGGGTGCGCACCCACGCGTAGAGCTCGCGCTCGGCCGGGCCGCGGTGCGTCTCGGGCGCGCTGGCCCCGGCGGGATCGGAGGCGTAGCCGACGAGGAACAGCACGGACGGGAGCACGAACGCGATCGCGAGCACCGCGGCCGAGAGCGGCGCGCCCAGCCGCCGGCGGACGCCGGCGAGCAGCGCGGGGAAGCCGACGCCCCCGATCACCGCGAGCGGCATGAACACCTGCCAGACGAACTTGTGCTCGTTGTCCTGCGGCAGGTGAACGACGCACGCGAACGCCGCCATGCCGAGCGCCCACACCCCGAGCCACAGCGCCGCGCGCCGGCGCTCCGTCCACGCCCGCCGGAGCCCGGGCCACGCCGCGGCCGCGGCCACGCCGCACGCGGTCACGAGCGTCCACGGCATCCGCCAACCCAGCTTCAGGTACGTGTGCGCGACGCCCGAGCGCTCGGCCTCCCAGCCCGAGACGATCGAGCGGAAGTAGGGGAGCGTGACCACCAGGCCTGCCGCCATCGCGATCGCGAGCGCCCCCTGGCGTAGCGGGTTTCCGAGCGCGGCGTCCCGCCGCGCGAGCAGCGCGAAGACGAGGCACGCCCCCAGGCTCACCGGGATCACCGACAGCCCGACGACGCTGTGGAACAACATCGTCCCCGCCGCCGCGGCGAACGCCACCACGAGCCAGCGCCAGGCGCCGCTCGCGGCCGGCCCGGCGTCGGGCCGCGACGCCTCGAGCCAGCGCGCGGCGGCCCACAGCAGCACCAGCAGCAGCAGGTAGGCGTAGCCGAGCGCGGTGCCGATCGTGAACTTGTCCCACGAGTTCACCATGTAGGCGTAGGGCGCGTTCAGCTGGTGGATCACGTCCACGGTGCCCCAGCGCGCCTCGGTCATGATCCGGCGCGCCTCCACGAACCCGCGCACGTCGCCCACGACCGCGCGCAGCAGCCACAGCGGCCACAGCAGCAGCGCGCCCGCGTTCAGGCCGAGGACCAGCAGCGGCAGCGCCGCGCGCGCGGCCGCGCGCTCGCGCCACAGCGTCCATGCGAGCTGCCAGCCGAGCGCGACCTGGGCGCCCATCCAGCACACGTTCGCGGTGATGATCGCGGTGAACGGCGAGCCGCCGCGCAGGCCGTCGAGCAGCGCCAGGAACAGGTTGTAGAACCACACGTAGTTGAGGCGCATGCCGGCGAAGCGCGGATCCTGGGGCGGGATCCCGCGCTCGCTGATCTCGTACACGATCCCGGCGTGCACCCAGGTGTCGCTGCGGTAGCGCGTCCATGCGTTGAGCAGCACGGGGAGCGCCACGAACAGCGCCGCGCCGAGCATCCATGCCCACGCGGTGCGGTCGGCCGGCGCGTCGTCCGCCGCGGGCGCGGGCGAGACCATCGAGCGCGCCTCGCCGCCCGCGAACAGGATCCAGCTCACGAGCCCGACGAGCCGCGCGGTGGCGGGCAGCGGCTGGCCGGCCTCGATGAGCGCGAGCCCCGCGACCGCGGCCGCGAGCGGCGACAGCGCGATCCCCAGCGTCCACCGCGTCGACGGTGGCGCGGCCGGCACGAGCAGCCTCGCGAGCGCCATGCCGGGGAACACCCCCAGCCACACGAACGAGGCCACGTCGCCGACGACGCCGGGCAGGACCAGGCCCGCCACCCCCAGCAGGAACGTGATCGCGAGCGCGGCCCAGCGGCGTACGGCGTTCACGTCTCCACCCGCGCGGGATCGCGCGCGCCACCCGCGCCGGCCAGCCACGCCGTGGCGCGCGGGAACGCGCGCTGGACCCCGAGCGCGGCGAGCACCACGAGGTGCGACTCGATCGGGATGCGGTAGCGGGTCTGCGTGAAGAAGAACGAGTAGAACACCGCCGTGGACAGCACGACGAGCGCGAGCAGCAGCCGTCCGGGTCGCGGTCCGAGGCCGAAGCCCGCGCCGAGGACGGCGAGCGTGAGCAACGCCACGAAGTGCACGCCGCCGGCGAGCAGGATGAGCCCCTGCGTGTAGCGGTTCTGCGACTGCAGGCGGTCCGCGACCGGCCGGAAGAAGTGCACGAACTCCCACAGCCAGTCGTGGGCATACGCCACCGGCGAGCTCGCGAACAGCCGGCTCTCGCTGCGGACGAACCCCAGCGGCGAATAGACGTGGAACGGCGTGCCGGGCGGCATGCGGATCCAGCGATCGGTCGCGAGCACGGAGTCGGTGCGCGCGGAGTAGAGCACGGTTTGCGCCTTGCGCATGAACGCGCCGTCCCCGCCCGCGCGGTGGAGCAGGCGCACGTACGGCAGCGCCAGCGCCAGCGCCACGACCGCGGCGGTGGCGAGCGCGATCACGTAGGGGCGGAGCGGCGGCACGCGCCGCCACAGCAGCCAGCCGCCGACCGCGAGCGCGGGGGCGAGGAACACCTGGTCGGTGAGCCAGCCCAGCGTCAGCAGCGTCCCGAGCAGCGCACCGCGGGCGACCGAGGGGCGCTCGGACACGTCCCAGGCCACGAGCGTGAACGACATCAGCAGCAGCATGTAGAGCGTCGTCGGGTAGAGGAGCCCGGTGACGAACACGATCGTCGGCGAGAACGCCATCCCGGCCGCGGCCAGGATCGCGGCCGGCCGGCCGGCCAGGCGGTCCGCGAGCCGCACCGCCACGAGGATCAACCCCACCGCCATCACGAGCGTGAACAACCGCGCCACGATGTACTGGCCCTCGCCGCCGAGCCAGAACGAGAACGCCATGAACAGCGGGTAGAGCGGCGCGCGCGGCGTGGACTGGTCGAGGCCGATGCCGTGCAGGATGCGCAGCGACGCCGCCTCGTACTCGGCGGTGTCGCCGAAGTAGTAGCGGTTGCCCAGCGTGAGGATGTGAATGAGCCGCACGACCACGCCGAGCCCGATCCAGCCCCACGGCGAATGCAACGCGCGCGACGCCAACGCCCGGAGGTTCACGCGCGTCCGCCCCCGGGCGCCGCCCAGCGCGCCCACGGCGTGGGCGCCAGCAGCAGGCCGAGCACGCCCGGCGCGAGCGTCGCCACCGCGAACCACGCGAGCGAGAACGCCGGGCCCGCCGCCGCGCCGGCGCCGAGCGGCGCGAACAGCGCCGCGCTCACCTGCTCGCGAAGTCCCAGCCCGCTGAACGCGATCGGCAGGTTGCCGAGCAGCGGGATGATGGGGAAGCCGAGGAGCAGCGCGGGCGGCACGCTCGCGACGAGATCGCGCAGCAGCAGGAACCCGGCCGCGAAGTTGAACGCGTAGTAGAACGCGCCGCCGGCGAGCCCGGCGCGGAACGCCTGGCTCGCGAGCGTGCCCGTGCTCGCCGCCTGCCAGCGCGCGAGCGGCCCGGCCGCGAACGGCAGCGCGCGCGCGACCGCGCCCTGGACGCGCCGGCTCTCGAGCAGCATCACCAGCGCCAGCGTCACGCCGACCACGGCGGCGAACAGCCACAGCACGGGCCCGCGCCAGGCCGGCACGCACACGAACGCCGGCAGCGCCAGCGCCTCGAGGATCAGCACGTCGGTGGCGCGGTCCCAGACCACCGAGGCGAGCGCCTGCGCGCGCGGCACGCCGAGGTGCAGGACGCGCGCGAACTCGCCGACCTTGCCCGGCGTCACGAGCCCGTAGCCGACGCCGAGGAGCGTGAGGCACCAGGCCCGGCCGAGCGGCAGCCTGAGCCCGGCGCGTGACAGCAGCTTCGCCCAGCGTTGCGCGCGCCCCAGGTAGCTCACGAGCGTGAGCGCGACCGCGAGCGCGAGCGTGGTGGGCCGCAGCCGCGCCAGCGCCGCGGTCACGTCGGCGACCGGGACGCGCTGCAGCAGCCATACCAGCAGCACGGCGGACACCACCGCCTGCAGCAGCAGCGCCGGCACACCCTTCACGCGCCGTTCCCCTCGCCGGAGCGCTCGCGCGCCTCGTGTCCGAGCCGGCTCAGGCGCGTGTTGACGACGATCTCCTCGAGCAGGATGCGGTTCATCGCGGTCAGGTCCGAGAGCACGCCGAGCGCCAGGAACAGCATGCCGATCACGGCGAGCACGCCGGCCACGATCAGCGACTGGACGTGGCCCGTCTGCAGCGGCTTCATCGCGAACAGCACGAGGAAGCGCACGAACAGCACCAGCGACGCGAACGTCGACAGCCCCGCGAGCGTGAGGAAGAACCGCAGCGGCCGGTAGAGCAGGTAGACGCGCAGCAGCGTCCCCAGCGAGCGCGTGATGTACGAGCCCATGCCGCGGAACAGCCGCGATTCCCGCAGCACGCCGTTCACCCGGATCGGGACGTGCGCGATCGCGATGTTCTTGTGGCTGGCCTGGACCAGCGTCTCCAGCGTGTAGGTGAACCCGGTGAGCACGGTGAGCCGCAGCGCCGCCTCGCGGCTGTACGCGCGAAAGCCCGACGTGGCGTCGGGCACGTCGGCGCTCGAGAGCGCGCGCACGACGCCGCTCCCCAGCCGCTGGAGCACTTTCTTGAGCGGCGAGAAGTGCGGGATCGTGTCGATCGGCCGCGTGCCCACGACCATCTCGGCGCGGCCCGCGAGGATGGGCTCGACCAGCTTCGCGACGTCGGCGCCGACGTACTGGTTGTCGGCGTCCGTGTTGACGATGATGTCGGCGCCCATGGCGAGCGACTCGCGCAGCCCGGCATCGAAGCCGCGCGCGAGCCCGCGCCGCTCGGCGAAGCGGACGATGCGGTGCACGCCGTGCGCGCGCGCCACCTCGCTCGTGCGGTCGGTGCTCCCGTCGTCGATCACCAGCAACTCGATGCGGTCGATGCCGGGCAGCGAGCGCGGGAGATCGGCGAGCGTCACCGGCAGCGTCGCCTCCTCGTTGAGGCACGGGATCTGGATGACGAGCTTGGTCATGCTGCACCCGCCGGAGCGGCGGGACCGGCGGCCACGGCGACGCGCGGCGGCGGCGACCAGGCCTCGGGGCGCGCGCCGTCGCCGTCGATCCACGCCCGGTGCCAGAGCTCGAGCGTCAGGAGCGTCCACAGCTCGCGCGCGCGGTCGCGCCGGCCGGAGAGGTGATCGTCCACGGTGCTGCGCAGCGCCGCCGGCTCGTACCAGCCGCGCTGCAGGCAGCGCGTCGAGAGCAGCGTCGAGGCCAGCAGCTCGCGCAGCGGCCCGCGGAACCACGGCGCCAGCGGCACGGTGAACCCGACCTTCGGTCGGTCCACGACCGCGGCGGGCAGCAGGCGTCGGGCCAGTCGCTTGAGCAGCACCTTGCCCTCGAGCCCGCGGACCTTGTGCTCACGGGAAAGCCGCATCGCCCACTCCACGAGCGGCAGGTCCAGCAGCGGCACCCGCGCCTCGACCGAGGCCGCCATGCTCATCTTGTCCATCTTGACCAGCAGGTCGTCGGCCAGCCACACGCGCACGTCCACGTCGAGCATCCGGTCCAACCCGCTGCGCGCGCTCGACTCGGCGAGCGCGCGGCGGAACGGCTCGACGCCCGCGGCGGCGTGCGCGGCGAGGCCGTTCGCCATCAGCGCGTCGCGCTCGCGGCCGACGAACCCGGCGAACCACGCCGCCAGCCGCTCGGGCTCGTCGCGGAAGCGCGCGCTCCGCGCCACCACCTGGAGCTTCCGGAACGCGAACGGCAGCCGGTCCACGAGCCCGCCGAGGAACGCCTCGCGCAGCGCCACGGGCAGGCGTGAGATCTGTCGCGCCCACGGCTCCACCGCGTATTTCGGGTAGCCCGCGAACAGCTCGTCGCCGCCCTCGCCGGTCAGGACCACGGTCACGGTCTCGCGCGCGAGGCGCGACACCATGCACGTCGGGATCGCCGCCGGCTCGGAGAGCGGCTCGTCCTGGTGCCACACGAGCGCCGGCAGCTCGCGCTCGAGGTCCGCGGCGCCGACGAGGATCTCGCGGTGCTCGGTGCGCAGGTGCTCGGCGACCTGGCGCGCGAACGGCAGCTCGCTGTAGGGGCCGGGCGCGTCGAAGCCGACCGAGAACGTCTGCACCGGACGGTTGCCGAGCCGGCTCATCAGCGCGACCACGAGGCTCGAGTCCACGCCGCCCGAGAGCAGCGCGCCGAGCGGCACCTCGCTCATGAGATGGCTCTTCACCGAGGCGGTGAGCCGGCTCTCCACCTCGGCGAGCGCTTCGCGCTCACCCAACGCCTGCTTGGGCTCCCACGCCGGCGTCCACCAGCGCTCGAGCCTGGGCTCGCCGCGCTCGACCGTGAGCGTGTGCCCGGGCGGCAGCTTGTGGATGCCCGCGAACAGCGTGCGCGGCGCCGCGGCGTAGCGCAGCGTCAGGTGCTGGACCACGGCGTCCGGGTCGGCGACGCGCTCAACGCCGGGGAACGCGAACAACGCCTTGATCTCGGACGCGCACACGAACGCGCCGCGCGCGGTACGCGTCCAGTACAGCGGCTTGATGCCGACGTGGTCGCGCGCGACGAACAGCCGGCGGCGCGGCCGATCCCAGATCGCGAGCGCGAACATGCCCTCGAGCCGGCGCACGAACGCGGGGCCCCACTCCTCGTAGGCGTGGACGAGCGTCTCGGTGTCGCTCTTCGTCCGGTAGCGGTGACCGGCCCGCTCCAGCTCGCGACGCAGCGACTCGTGGTTGTAGATCTCGCCGTTGTACGCGATCCACACGCTGCCGTCCTCGTTCGAGAGCGGCTGGTGCCCGGTGGCCACGTCCACGATCGACAGCCGGCGGAACGCCAGCCCCACGCCCGGCTCCGCGAACAGCCCCTCGTCGTCCGGCCCGCGATGGCGCAGCGCCGCGGCGGCCGCCGTGAGCCAGCCGCGCTCCGGCGTGCTCCCCGCCTCGTCGTGGAACGCCGCGAACCCGCACATCCTCTAACGTCTCCCCTGGACCAGCCCCAGCCGCTTGCGGAACAGGAACGACAGGTTATTCCAACCGTCCCGCCACTTCTGCAGCTTCACCTCGCCGATCCGCGCGCCGTAGGCGATGTGCTTCTCGCCGAAGCGGAAGCCGCGGAGGATGGCCTCGAGCTTGATCTCCTGGCTGAACGGCATGCCGTCCGACGTCACGTTCAGGCGCTCGAGGATCGGCCGGCGGAACACCCACATGCCGGACTGGCTGTCGCGGATGGGGCGGAAGAACAGCACCATGGCGGTGGCCGTGAGCACCCAGTTGCCGATCCGGTTCGTCACCCCCATCGCGGCCGGGTCGGCGAGCGGGAAGCGGCACGCCGAGAGGAAGTCCCAGCGCCGCTCGACCAGCGCGTCCACGAGCTCCGGGATCGCCTCCGGCGGGTAGGTGCCGTCGCCGTCCAGCGTGATGATCAAATCGCCGCGCGCCGCGCCGAGGCCGGCCTTGTAGGCCGCGCCGTAGCCGGGGCGCTTCTCGCTCACGACCTGCGCGCCCAGCGAGCGCGCCACCTCGGCGGTGCGGTCGGTGCAGTTGTTGTCCACGACCACGATCTCGTCCACGTCCGGGGGGCAGCGCCCGATGACTTCGCGAACGCCATCCTCCTCGTTGTAGCAGGGGATGACGAGGCTCAACTTCAGGTTGTGACGCATCCGGTCGGCGGTCCTGGGTGCTGGGGCGTTCGGGCGGGGCTCGGTCGGGCGCGCCGGAAGGCGGGCCGGGCGCCCCGTCGGGGCGACCATCGAGCACGGAGGTATGGCGCGTGTGGCCGAAAGAGCCTATCAGCCGCGCGCCGACAGCGGCAAGAAACCTCTGCGCTCCCAAACCCGAGTGCGTGTTAGGCTTGGCGGTCCATGCGTCCACCCCATGGCCGCCCTCCCGAAGCCCCCGCACTCGACCCGCCGCCCGCCCGCCTCGCGCTCATCGACCCGGCGCGGGTGGCCGCCGTCGTCCCCGCCTGGAACGAGACCGGGAAGATCGGCCAGGTGGTCCGCAAGGTGCCGCGCCGGTGGGCTGCCACGGTGATCGTGGTCGACGACCACTCGGGCGACGACACGGCCGGGGAGGCCCGCTCGGCCGGCGCCGAGGTGGTGATCCGGCACGACGTGAACCAGGGCGTGGGGGCCGGCATCCGCACCGGGCTCCTCGAGGCGAAGCGCCGCGGCATCGAGTTCGCCGCGGTCCTCTCCGGCGACGACCAGCACGAGCCAGACGAGCTGCCGCGCGTGCTGGTGCCGCTTTTCGCCGGCGAGGCCGACCTGGTGCAGGGCTCGCGCTGGCTCCCGGGCGGCGCCACGCCGGGCATCCCCGCCGACCGCCGCTGGCTCACCCAGCTCTACCCGCTGCTGTTCCGGCTCGCGAGCGGCCACGCCGTGACCGACGGCACGAACGGCCTGCGGGCGTTCCGCCTCGCGCTCCTCGACGATCCGCGGATCAGGCTCGAACAGTCCTGGCTCGATCGCTACGAGCTCGAGCCCTACCTGCTGTACCAGGCCATGCGCGCCGGCTACCGCGTCCGGGAGGTGCCGGTGACCGTTCGCTATCATGGTCGCGGCACCACGAAGATGCGCTTCAAGGACGGTTGGCGCATCCTGCGGCCGCTCGTCTACCTGCGGCTCGGCATGCGCCACTGACCCCAATTGGAGCCTTCGCGTCCATGATCCCGATCGAGAATGCCCGCGTGCTGGTCACCGGCGGGGCCGGATTCATCGGCAACAACCTGGTCCGCCGCCTGATCCGCGAGGGCGCGCGCGTCACCGTGCTCGACGACCTGTTCACCGGCCGGCTCGAGAACCTGCCGCGCAAGGGGTTCGAGTTCGTGCAGGGCTCGGTGTGCGATCCCGCGATCGTGGAGAAGCTCGTGGCGGACGCCGAGATCGTGTTCCATGCCGCCGCGCGCAACATCGTGGTGTCCACGCGCAATCCGCGCGAGGACTTCGAGACCAACATCGGCGGGACGCTGAACGTGCTGCTCGCCGCGCGCGCCACGGCCGGGCGCGTCAAGCGCCTGGTGTACACGTCGTCCACGTCGGTGTACGGCAACCCGCGCTACCTGCCGATCAACGAGGACGACCACCTGTCGCTGCTCACGCCGTACGCGGTCTCGAAGCTCTCCGGCGAGAACTACTGCATGGCGTTCTTCGAGTCCTACGACGTGCCCTCGACCGCGGTGCGCTATTCGAACGTGTTCGGGCCCGGCCAGGATCCCGCGAACCCCTACTGCGGCGTGGTGGCGAAGTTCATCGATTCGCTGTTCGCCGGACAGGCGCCGGTGATCCACGGCGACGGCAACCAGACCCGCGACTTCACCTACATCGACGACGCGGTCGAGGCCACGGTGCTGGCGGCGCAGTCGGACCGCGCGCTCGGCGAGGTGTTCAACGTCGGCACCGGGGTCGAGACGCGCGTCAACGAGCTGGCCGCGATCCTGTCGCGGCTCGTCGGCTCGACGCTCGAGGCGCAGCACACGAACCGCCGCGACATCGACAACATCCGTCGCCGGGTCGTGAACATCGAGAAGACGAGGCGCACGCTGCGCTGGGTGCCGAACGTCACGCTCGAGGCGGGGCTCAAGAACACCGTGCAGTGGCAGCGCGAGAAGGCGCTCGAGCGGGCGTGAGCGAGGGGGCCCCTGCATCGATCCCGGCACCGCCGGGCGAGGGGCCCGATCCCGGGGCGGCCGAGCGGCGGCAGCGCTTCATCGAGCGCACGCTCCAGCAGCGCCGCGACGAGGACGGCCGCGCCGTGCTGGCCGCGGAATGGCGCTACATCGGCCCGCTGCTTGCGGGCAGCCGGGCGCCCACGGGAGCGCCACCCCGGGCACCCGCCGGCGGGGCGGGGCCGGATCCAGGCACGGGCCGGGGCCGCGCCCCGGGGCTCGGCGACGTCCTCGACCTGGCGTGCGGGTCGGGCCACCAGACGCTCGCCTGGTCGGAGCGCGGCTACCGGGTGACCGGGCTCGACTTCGACCGCGACCTCATGCTCGCCGGCCGCGCGCGCCTGGAGCGGGCGGGGGCGGCGCCGGCGGCGTGGACGCAGGCCGACGCCACGTCGCTGCCATTTCGCACCGGCTCGTTCGACCTGGTATTCAACAACTCGCTGCTCGAACACGTCCCGGCCTGGCGCCCGGTCCTGGCCGAGACGGCGCGCGTGCTCCGCCCGGGCGGGGTGTTCGTCATGTACACCACGAACCGCGCCTGCCCGCTCCAGCAGGAGGTGAACCACTTCCCGTTCTACCCGTGGCTTCCAGACCCGCTCCAGCGGCGCGTGCTGGGCTGGATCATGGAGCACCGCCGGGACATGGTGAACTTCACCGACTACCCCGCGGTCAACTGGTTCACGTTCGGGGGGATGCGGCGCGCGTTCCGCGACGTCGGGCTCGAGCCCTACGACCGCCTGGACCTCATGGCGCGCGAGCGCGTGGGCGGCGCCAAGGGCGCGCTCGCCGCGGTGATGGCCCGGGGCGGCCCTCTCAAGTGGCCCTACTACCTCGGCGCGATCTCGATGGCGCTCTACGGTGTTCGCCGGACGGCCTGAGACCGGCGCGGGTCGGTAAAGCATGACAACTCGTAGTTCATTATCAGTGAACCTACGCAGAGCTGTCCGGACCTCGATTACTGACCTCTTGAAATGCCAAAACAGCGGTTGAAGTGGGTGTCACGCCGTTGCTAACATGGGGAAGCGGTACTCTCACCCGACGCTCCCACCGGAGACCACCTTACGACCCTCTGCTAACTGGGTGTGCAGTCAACGAGCTCTATCTCAGGCCGCTCCTGGGCGGTCCGGGATCCCGGTGGGACCACCGGGCAGACTTCTAAGGATCAGACACCTTGGTTTCCCCCCAGTCGCTCGTACTCGTTCACTCCCAGTGCAACGCTGGACGGCTGATGCGAGTGTCATGAAGAGCCTCGGGGCGTAGCGCGCCACGTGGCTTTTTTGTAGGGCGACGACAACTGAGAGTGCCAGCGATGGAGCCCGACATTCTCGCGTCGGCAGGTGAGCCGAGCGCCACGACGGCGCCATGGCTCGACGCGAAGACAGTCCAGAGCGAGGAAGTGACGAAGGTGGAGACTCCTTCCGACATCCCGAACCCGCGTGCCGTTCGCATGCACGCGGTGAGCGCGCATCACCCCGCTTTGCCACGCGTGCGCACGCACGCCGGCGGCTTCGCGGGCGGTCACGCGCGCCCGCGCATGGCGGCGCCGACGACTTGGCGTGGACCTGCCGACGGCGGCACCGCGCCCGCGATCCTGCTGTTCGAGACACCGGCCGACGAGGGTGCCTACCTGCGCGCGGGCAAGCGCATCGTGGACGTGCTCGGCGCCGCGCTCGCGCTCGTCGTGTTCGCCCCGGTCATCCTGCTGCTCGCGATCATCATTCGCATCACCACGCACGGCCCCGTGTTCTACCGCTCCAAGCGCATCGGTCGTGGCGGGCGCGAGTTCACGTTCTACAAGCTGCGCTCGATGGTGAAGGATGCGCACCTGAAGCGCCATCACGTCGAGCACCTGAACGAGTGCGACGGCCCCGTGTTCAAGATCGCGTCCGATCCGCGCATCACGCCGATCGGCCGGTTCATGCGCAGCACGAGCCTCGACGAGGTGCCGCAGTTCTGGAACGTGCTCCGCGGTGACATGAGCCTGGTGGGCCCGCGCCCGCCGATCCCCGAGGAGGTCGCGCAGTACGAGCCCTGGCAGCTCCGCCGGCTCGACGTGCGGCCGGGCCTCACCTGCCTATGGCAGATCAGCGGCCGCAGCCGCATCGGCTTCCAGGAGTGGATGCGCCTCGACCTCGAGTACATCCGGCACCGCTCGCTCAAGCTCGATCTCAAGATCCTGTTGCGCACCATCCCGGCTGTGCTGTCGCGGGAGGGCGCCTACTGACGGGAGCGCACGCGCCTCCTTCCGTGCCCGCGTCCGGTCGCATCCTCAGGCAGAGCGAGGGAAGCCCGGGCGCCCAGCGGGCCAAGACCTCCAGCCCCGCACCCCCCGCACAGGCCCTGCAGCGCACGCTCCTCGCCGCCACGCTCGTGGCGGCGGTTCTGCGTTTCTTCCGCCTCGGCCACCAGAGCCTGTGGATCGACGAGCAGTTCACGCGCGTCTCCGCCGGCCTCCCCGGTCCGTTCGCGTGGCGGGACCTGCTCCAGGACGTGCACGGTCCGCTGCACACGCTCGCGGTGGCCGCGGCGGCGGCGCTGGGCGGGGAGTCCGAGTGGGTGCTGCGGGCGCCGAGTGCGCTCGCGGGCGTGGCGATGGTGCCGGCGATGGCGTGGCTCGCGCTGCGTTGGCTCGGCCGCGACGCGGTGCCGGCGGCGGTATGGCTCACCGCCGGCTCGCCGTTTCTCATCTGGTACTCGCAGGAGTGTCGCAACTACGAGTTCGTGATGCTTGCCGCCGTGCTCGCCACCGCGTCGCTCCTGTCGCTGCACGACCGGGTCACGCCGCTGCGCACGGCGCGCTACGCCGCCTGCGCGATCGCCGGCGCGCTCAGCAACCTGTCGTTCGCGCTGCTCATCCCGTTCCACGTCGCGCTGTGGCTGGCCCCCGGCGTGACGCGCGGCGCGCGGGTGCGCGCGCTGCGCATCGTCGGCCTCATCGCCGTGCTCGTCGCGCTGCCGTGGCTGGCCGCGATCGGCCGCACCTGGGACTGGTCGCGCCTGTCGCCGGGTCGCCAGATGAGCTCGGGCGAGAGCGCGCTCCGCGGCCAGACCACGTTTCACCTGGGCGCGGTGCCGTTCGCGGTGCACACCGCGTTCATGGGTTACTCCGGCGGGCCGTCGCTGCGCGAGCTGCGCAGGAGCCCGATGGACGCGCTCCGCGCCCACGTGCCCGAGCTGGTCGTCTCGACGCTGGTCTTCGGCACGCTCGGCGTGCTCGGGTGCATGGCGCTTCGCCGCCGCGGGCGGCTGCTGGACCTGGCGTGGTGGGCCGTCGCGCCGGCGCTCGCGGTGAGTTACTTTGCCGCGCAGAACTTCAAGGTATTCAGCCCGCGCTACCTCGCGGTCTCGGTCCCCTGCCTGCTGCTCACGCTGGCGGCGGCATTCACTGACCTGGGCTCGCGGACGCGGCGGGGGTTCGCGGGGGCGGTGGGCCTGCTCTGGGCGCTGGCGCTCGCGCGCTCAGCGTTCGATCCGGCGTACGGTCGCGAGGACTATCGCAACGCGCTCGCTCACGTGCGCGCCGAGATCAGACCCGGCGAGCGCGTGATCGCGGTGGGCGCGCCCGAGCCGGTGGAATGGTACGGAAGGGGGTTGCCGGTCGTGCGCTGGTGGCTGGGTTTCGCGGGCGATCCGGATCGCATGGCGCGCACGCTCACCGATACGCTCATGGTGACGCCGGGCGCGTTCGTGGTCGGGAGCCGCATGGAGGACCTGGATCCGGACGATCGTTGCGCGCGCTGGCTCGACCAGCGCGTGCAGCCGTCGCAGCGCTGGGCCGCGCGCGGCGTGCGGGTGTGGCACTGGCGGCGACCGCGCCCGGCACCGCCGCGCGTCATCGGTCCTCCGGCGCCGGCGCGTGCGAAGGTGGCGCCGGGCCGCACGCGCCCGGCACCGGCGCAACGCCCGGCACCGGGCGCTTCACACGGAACCTGAGCGAGGGAGAGAACCGCGGATGCGCGTGGTCGTGGTGGGACTCGGCTATGTGGGGTCGGTGTGCTCGGCGTGCCTCGCCGAGCGCGGGCACGACGTCGTGGGTGTGGACACGAGCGAGTTCAAGGTCGGCCTCATCCGCCGCGGCGAGAGCCCGATCGTCGAAAAGGGACTGCCCGAGCTGATCGCGCGCGCGACGCAGGCCGGCCGGCTGAGCGCCACGACGCGCATCGCCGAGGCGATGCCGCGCGCTGACATCGTGCTCGTGTGCGTGGGCACGCCGAGCGCCGAGGACGGCTCGCTCGACCTGTCGCAGGTGAAGCGCGCGTGCGCCGAGGTGGGCGAGGCGCTGCGCGGGATCGGCCGCTTCGTCACGGTGGTCATGCGCAGCACCATGCTGCCGGGCTCGGTGCTCGACGAGCTGGCGCCCGTGCTCGAGCGCGCCTCGGGGGGCCGGGCCGGGCACGACTTCGGCGTCGCCTACAACCCGGAGTTCCTGCGCGAGGGGGCGGCGGTCGAGGACTTCTTCTCGGCCGACTACACGGTCGTCGGCGCGGGGTGCGAGCGCTCGGGTGCGGCGATGCGGCAGCTTTATTCGGGCGTCGGTGGCGAGCTGATCGTGACCCGCATCCGCGACGCCGAGATGCTCAAGTACGTGAACAACGCGTTCCACGCGCTCAAGGTGGCGTTCGCGAACGAGGTCGGCCGCTGGGCGAAGGCCGAGGGCGTGGACAGCCACGAGGTCATGCGGCTCATGCGCCGCGACACCAAGCTGAACCTGTCCGGCGCCTACCTGTCGCCGGGGTTCGCGTTCGGTGGCTCGTGCCTGCCCAAGGATCTGCGCGCGGCGACGTCGCGCGCCCGGCGCCACGACCTCGACCTGCCCGTGCTCTCCGGGATCCTGCGCTCGAACGAGGTCCACCTCACCGAGGCCGTGCACCTGATCGAGCGCTTCCGCAAGCGCAAGCTCGGCTTCCTCGGGCTGTCGTTCAAGGCCGGCACCGACGACCTGCGCGAGAGCCCGATCCTGCGCGTGATCGGCACGCTCGTCGGCAAGGGCTACGACGTTCGACTGCACGACCCGAGCCTGGACATGGACCGCGTGCTCGGAGCGAACCGGCGCTTCGTCGAGGCGGAGCTGCCCTACCTCCCCGAGCGGCTCACGCCGCGGCTCGACGACGTGCTCGCGCACGCTGAGGTGGTGGTGATCGGCAACCGCTCGGCCGAGTACCGCACGATCGGCCCCCGCCTGCGGGCGGGCCAGATCGTGGTCGACTTGGTCGCCGCGCTCGACCGCGGGAGCGTGACGGCCGGGGAGTACCATGGCCTCGCCGGTTAGGGTGCTGCACCTTTCCGAGAACCTCACCCTGCCGTTCGACCGCCGCGTGTGGATGGAGCTGAACGCGCTCCGCGCCGCGGGCCACGAGGTGAGCGCGATCTGCCCGATGGGCGAGGGCGGGACCGACGCCTACGAGGTACTCGGCGGCATCCACATCTGGCGCTACCCGGCGCCTCCGGTGACGAGCGGGTTCCTGAGCTACGTGTGGGAGTTCGCGTACTGCTGGCTGCAGACGCTGCGGCTCACGTTCACCGTGTTCGCGCGCCGCGGATTCGACGTCATCCACAGCGCCAACCCGCCGGACACGTTCTGGGCGATCGCGTTGCCGTTCAAGGCTGCCGGCGTGAAGTTCGTGTTCGACCACCACGACCTGTGCCCGGAGCTCTACCTGTCGCGATTCGGCGAGCGCCGCGCCGGCTCGGCGCCGCACCGGCTGCTGCAGTGGCTGGAGCGCATGCAGTTCGCGTGCGCCGACCTCGTGATCTCCACGAACGAGAGCTACCGCCGCGTGGCGCTCGAGCGCGGTCGCAAGCGGCCCGACCAGGTGCGCGTCGTGCGCAGCGGGCCGAGCCGCGAACGCTTCGCCACCGTGGGCGTCGCCGATCCTGCGCTCAAGCACGGGCGAACGTTCCTCGTGGCCTACCTGGGCGTGATGGCGCCGCAGGACGGCGTCGATCACCTGCTGCGCGCCGCGCACGTGCTGGTGCGCCAGCGTGGCCGGAGCGACGTGGGCTTCACGCTGATCGGCGCGGGGGATTCGTTCGACGAGCTCAAGAGACTCGCCTGCGACCTCGAGCTCGACGGCGTCTGCCGCTTCACCGGCCGCGTCCCCGACGCCGAGGTCGAGCGCGTGCTCGCCACCGCGGACGTGTGCGTGAGCCCCGACCCGCGGAACCCGCTGAACGACGTCAGCACCATGAACAAGGTGCTGGAGTACATGGCGTGCGCGAAGCCGGTCGTGTGCTTCGACCTGCGCGAGCACCACGCCAGCGCCGGCGAGGGGGCGCTCTACGCCGAGCCGAACCGCGACGACGACCTGGCCACGCAGATCGAGCGGCTGCTGGACGACCCGGCGCTGCGCGAGCGGCTCGGGGCGTACAATCGCCGCCGGTTCCTGGACCACCTGGCGTGGGAGCACAACGCCGGCGAGCTGCTCGAGGCCTACGAGGGACTATGCGCGACGCGACGCCGATAAGGCTGCTCCTCGTCGAGAGCGGTCGCGCCGTGGGCGGGACCGAGCGCGTGGTCTGGGAGCTGGCCACGCGGCTGCCCGAGGTGCGCTTCGACGCGCGAGTGTGGCTCTCGGACGACCCGGGTGTGGATGAGCTCGCCGCCGCCCTCGAGCAGGCGGCTGTGAATGTCGACCGCGTCGCCGAGGTGGAGAGCCGCTGGGACTGGAAGGGCATGCTCGGCACCTGGTCGCGGCTGCGCTCGCTCAAGCCCGACCTCGTCCACATTCACCACGTCTGGCCGGCGGCCGACCGCTACCTGTCCATGATCGCGCGCGCCGCCGGCGTTCAGCACATCGTGGTCACCGAGCACATCATGGGCACGACGCACTCGCGCGGGCAGCAGGCGCTCAAGCGCGACGAGATCAAGAACGCCGACGCGGTGACCGCGGTGACGGGCGCGATCGTGGACACGCTGGTGCGCGACTACGGGATCCAGCGCTCGCTCGTGCGCATCATCCCGAACGGCGCGGACCTGCCCGACGAGGAGCGCGAGGCGCCGCTCGCGCGCCGCTGGCGCGAGCGCTTCCTCGCCACGCCGCTGAAACCGCTGTGGGTCGTGGCCGGGCGGCTCGAGGAGCAGAAGGGCCACGACCTGCTGCTCGAAGCGCTCGTCCCGCTGCTGCGGCAGGGGCTCGACTTCTCGCTCGTGATCGCCGGTGACGGCACGCGCCGGGGCTGGCTCGAGCAGCGCGCGCTGTCGCTCGGGCTCTCGCCCCGCGTGCAGTTCGTGGGCCAGTTGGACGACGTCGGCGCGCTGCTCGCCGCCGCCGACGGCGTCGTGCTGCCGTCGCGCTGGGAAGGGCTGCCGCTCGTGCTGCTCGAGGCCATGGCGCGCGGCCGGCCGATCGTGGCCACCGCCGTGGGCGGCGTCGCCGACGCGATCGAGGACGGCGTCACCGGCACGCTCGTGCCGCCGAACGACGTGGGCGCGCTCTCCGCCGCGCTCGAGCATCTCCACCGCCGCGCCGACCGCGCGTGGCGACTCGGTCAGGCCGCCGCCGACGTCGCGCGGGACCGCTACAGCTGGCACGCGGTCGTGGACGAGTACGAGTCCATCTACGACGAGGTGCTGGGCATGGCCACGGTGACGCCCGAGGGCCGCTCGGCCGCGCGGGCCCCGCGCGGACGCGAGGGGCGCGGCCGGTGAGGCTCGGCGTGGTGATCCCCTGCTACCGGCAGGAACGGTTCCTCGGCCGCACGCTCGCCGCGCTCGAAAGGTCGCTCGCGGGTCGCGACTGGCTCGGCGTGCTCGTGCTCGCGGCCGCGGACGGCGGCACCGCGCTGCCCGAGCGCTCGCCCCACTGGCGCGTGCTGCGCGCCTCGGCAGGCAAAGGCGCGCGCCCGCTCACGCCGGGTGCCGCGCGCAACGCGGGCTTCGAGGCCTGCGGCGGCACGTGGGTGCTGTTCGTGGACGCGGACGTCGAGGTGGAGCCGGCGTGGATCGACCGCGCCTGCCGCGTCGCCGCCACCGACGTCACCGTGGGCGGGCTGTGGGGCCGGATCGAGGAGTGGTTCGAGGACCGCGGTCTCGTGCGGCCCGGCCACACCGACCTCTATAGAGTCGGCGACGGCGATGCCGTCGCCCGGTACACGGCGACGCTGTCGTTCTACCGTCGCGACGCGCTCGCCCACGTGGGCGGCTACGATGCGCGGCTTCAGTCGGAGGAGGATTTCGAGTTGGGGCTGCGCCTGCGGCACGCCGGGTTCCCGCTGCGCACGCTGGCGCCGCTCGCCGCGAAGCACTGGAGCGCGCCGCGCCCGAGCTTCGCCGAGGTGGGGCGGCGCTGGCAGACGGGACTCTGCTTCGGCCCCGGCCAGGCGCTGCGGATCTACTTCGGCCGCCGCGGCTTCGTCGCGCTGGCGGTGCGCAACGCCCATTACTTCGCCACGCTGGCGCTGTGGCTCGCGGCACCGTTCGCGTATGCCTGGGGCGGCCCGCGCGCGCTCGCGGGCTGGGCGATCGCGTGGCTGGCGTTGTTCGCGCTGCTCGCGGTGCGCAAGCGCAGTCCGCGCCTCGCCCTCCATTCGCTCGTCACCTGGACCGTGATGGCCGCGGGCACCGTGGTGGGCTTCGTGCGGGGCGGTGTCGCCGCCCCGCTGCCGGTGCGGGAGGTGGCGTGACGCTGCACCTGGCGTGCGACAACGACATCTTCCCACCGCTGTTCGGAGCCACGCAGCGGCTCTTCGGCCTCGCCCGGGGCATGGCCACGCGCCTCGCCGTGCGCGCCCTGTGCGTGGTCCCCAACCGCTCGCGCGGCGCCGACGCCGAGCAGGTCGCCGGCGTCGAACTGCGGCGCGTGCGCTCGTGGCACACGAGCGTGGGCTGGTGGCTGGAGCGCGCCGGCCTGGTGCCGCTCTTCACCGTCGAGCACGGGCATCGGCGGCGCGCGGCCGCGTACCGGGCGCGGCTGGGCGGCCCGGCCGACGTGCTGATGTGCGACCTGGCGCTCACCGGGCTCTTTGCCGACGGCCCCGCCCTGCGCCCGGGTCCGGGTGCGGGAGCGACGCTTCGCGTCTACCACGCCCACAACGTCGAGGCCGAGCGCTGGCGCTCGGTGGCGCCCCGCGTGCTCGGCCGCGAGCACTGGGGCGCGCGGCTCGCGGCGCTGGAACGCCGGGCGGTGGGGGAGAGCGACTGCTGCGTGGCGTGCACGGAGGAGGACGCCGCGCTGCTGCGCTCGCTCCACGGCGCGCGCGACGTGATCGTGGCCGAGAACGGCTACGACGAGACGAGCATCGCTCCGGCCGACCCCTCGGCGCGTGCGCGCGCACGGGCCGCGCTGGACATCCCGTCCGACGCCTACGTGGCCGCGTTCGTGGGCGGCGACTGGGCGCCGAACCACGAGGCGCTCGCGTGGCTCATCGATGACGTGATGCCGAAACTCGCGAACGACGGGTTCGTGCTGCTCGCCGTGGGCGCCGTCGCGAAACGCCATGCAGACCGGCGCGAGCGCTGGCTCGTGACGCGCGGCGGGACGCCCGATCTCGGCGGGCTCCTCGCCGCGGCCGACGCGGGCCTGAACCCGGTCACGAGCGGCGGCGGCAGCAACGTGAAGTTGCCGACGTACCTCGCCGCGGGGCTCGCGGTGCTGTCGACGCCGTTCGGCGTGCGCGGCCACGGTTCGCTCACGACCGCGGTGACGACCGTCGAGCGCGCCCAGTTCGCGGACGCGCTGCGCCGGCGCCCGTTGGGCTGGGCCGCGCGCGGCGTGCCGCCGCCGCCCGCGCTCGCGGACCACGCCTGGGGTGCGATCGGCGCCCGGCTCGCCGATTCGCTCGCGACGCGCGTCGCCGTTCGCGCGATCGCGCGTACACAGTCTCCGGCTGGGCCCGAACCTGGTACTCCGGCCGGGCGAAGCCCGGCCGGTTGTCAATGATGCGCGTCGCCATGATCGGGCAGAAGGGCATCCCGGCCACCTACGGCGGGATCGAACGACACGTCGACGAGATCGCGCGCCGGCTGGTGCCGCGCGGCGTCCAGGTGGACGTCTTCTGCCGGCTCTACTACACGCCGGCCGGCACGAGCTACCACGACGTCGGCCTGCTGCGACGGCCGAGCGTGCACACGAAGCACTTGGACACCGCGACGCACGTGGCCTGGTGCACGATCGAGTCCATGATGCGTCGCTACGACGTCGTCCACTTCCACGCGCTCGGGCCGTCGCTGTTCGCGTCGCTGCCGAGGATGACCGGCTCGCGCACGGTCGTGACCGTGCACGGCCTCGACTGGCAGCGCGAGAAGTGGGGGAAGGCGGCGTCGTGGGTGCTGCGCCACTGCGAGGGCCCGGCGGCGCACTTTCCCAATCGCACCATCGTGGTCAGCAAGACGCTGCGCGAGCACTTCCGGAGCGTGCACGGGATCGCGGCCGACTACATCCCGAACGGCACGCTGATGCCGCAGCCGCGGCCACCGCGCAAGCTGGCCTCGCTCGGCCTCGAGCCGGGGAAGTACGTGCTGTTCGTGGGCCGGCTCGTGCCCGAGAAGGGCGTGCACTACCTGTGCGAGGCATTCACCCGCATCCCCACCGACATGAAGCTCGCGCTCGTGGGAGGGCTGAGTTTCTCCCAGGACTACGTGAACCTGCTCCGGCGCTTCGAGAGCGATCGCATCCGGCTGCTCGACTACGTGTTCGGTGAGACGCTCGAGGAGCTGTGGAGCAACGCCTACTGCGTCGTCCAGCCGTCGACGATGGAGGGGCTCTCGATCGCGCTGCTCGAGGCGCTTTCCTACGGCCGCTGCGTGCTGGTCTCGGACATCCCCGAGAACATGGAGGTGGCCGAGGAGTGCGCGCTCAGCTTCCGCTCGAAGGACGTCGAGGACCTGCGCTCGAAGCTCGAGCACCTGATCCAGCATCCCGAGGAGGTCGAGCGCTACGGCGCGCGCGCGCGCGCACACATCGCGCAGCACTACTCGTGGGACAACGTGGCCGAGTCGACCGCGCGGCTCTACGAGGAGATCACCGGGAAGAAGCGATGAGCCTGCCCCTGGCCGGCAGGGCGAGCGCTCGAGCCGCCCGTGCGCCGCGCGTGACGCCCGCCGCGCACCTGTGCTAACCCTTTCCGTTCGATGACCCAAGTCCACGCGGAGCGCGGAGCGCTCATCCTCGCCGGCGGGCGCGGCGAGCGGTTCTGGCCATGGAGCACGGCCTCGCGGCCCAAGCAGCTCCTGCCGCTGGCGCCGGGCGGCCGGACGCTGCTCGCGGCCACGTTCGCGCGGGCCACGCGCTCGCTGCCGGCCGGTCGCATCGTGGTGATGACCGCCCGCGACCTGGTCGAGGCCTGCCGGCGCGAATGCCCGGGCGCGATCGTGGTCGGCGAGCCCATGGGACGCAACACCGCGCCCGCGATCGCCGCCGCGGCGGCGTTCTTCGGCGAGCGCGACGCGTTCGTGGTCATGCCCTCCGACCACGCCATCGACGACGAGGCGGCGTTCGCCGCCGACCTCGAGCGTGCGTTCACGCTCGCCGAGCGCGAGCCGCTGCTGGTCACGTTCGGCGTCAAGCCCGGCGGCGCCGACACCAACTTCGGCTACATCCAGCGCGGGGCGCGACTCGCCGAGCGCCTGCACCGCGTGGCGCGGTTCACGGAGAAGCCCGACCTGGAGCGCGCCCGGGAGTACGTGGCGAGCGGCGAGTACACGTGGAACACAGGAATATTCGTGTGGGCCCGGCATACGTTCATGCAGGCGCTGGCCGCGGGGCGACCGGCGATCGCGAACGCGTTCGCCGGGCAGTCGTTCGGGCCCCGCGCCACGGGGGAGTTCGAAGCCATGCTCGCGGAGCGCTTCCCGGCCGTGGAATCGATCTCGGTGGATTACGCGGTGCTGGAATCGGCGCCGAACGTGGTCACGATCGATGCAAAGTTCGACTGGGACGACCTCGGGAGCTGGGGCGCGTGGGCCCGCCGGCAGCCGAAAGACGCGCGCGGCAACGTCACCTGGGGCGAAGCCGTTCCGGTGGATTGCGACCGCTGTGTCGTGGTCGGGGACGGCTTCCCTGCCGCTCCGCTGCGGCTTTCGGATATGGTGGTCGTGGCCACCCCCCAGGGCACGCTGGTGTGCCGGCGGGAGGAGACGGACCAGGTGCGACGCGTCACCGAGGCGGTGCGCGCGCGCAGGAGCCAGGGATGAACGTTCACGGAAGGCTGGGCCTCGCACTCGTGGCGCTCGTGGCCATCGCGGTCACGGGCTGCGCGCCCATGACCACGGCGGCCCGAAAGCCCGCGAGCCCGGCGGCTCCGCCCGCGACGTCGACGACCGCGCCGGCCGAGCCCGCGCCGGTGCCCGCCGTCACGCCCACCGGCACCGTGGTCGACACCACGACGCCGTCGCCCGATGCGCAGCGTGTGCTGGCGCGGATCCCGGAGCCGCTGACGCCGGCGCAACAGGCGTTGAACCCCTCGCCCGATTCGTCGCGCACGCGCGTCACCGCGATCGCGCCCGCGGCAGCGTACGATTCGCTCCAGGCGGCGCCGGTGCCGACGGCGACGCCGCCGCTGGGGACGGAAACGAGCACGGTGACGATGGGCGAGACCCCGCCGGCCGGCGCGGTGTCGCCGACGGCCGCGTCGGCGCCGGCGGCCGCTGGTGCGAGCGCCGGTGCCGCGGCGCCGGCAGCCGCGGGTGCAGCCGGCGCGGGAACGGCGGCCGCGACGTCGGGAGCGTCGGCGGGCGCGACGGGCAGCTCGCCCGCGACGACGCCGACGTCGCCGTGCTGGCGGCTCCAGGTCGGAGCGCCGCTCGAGAGCGAGAAGGAGAAGGCCGACGCGCGGCTCGAGGCGGCGCAGTCGCTGCTCGTGGCGCCGTTCACGATCGTGCCGGAGAAGGGTTACTTGAAGATCCGCACGCGCGACTGCATGACGCGCGAGACCGCCGACGCGCTCAAGAAACGGGCGGTGGACAGCGGCTTCAGCGACGCGTTCCTGGTCGACACGAGTGCCAAGCCGCCCGCGGCCAAGCACCAGCGCGTGCCCCCGAGCAAGCGCAAGCAATGAGCCACGCGCCCGCGCGCCGCCGCGGACGGTCATGACCAGCCGCCGCCTCGTCCTCTACGAGGACCGTCATTGGCGTTCGCTCAGGCCGCTCACCGACCTCCTGCCGGTGCCGGCGCTCGCGTTTGGAGCTTCGGACCTCGCACGGCGCTGGCTTGCGCACGCGGCGCTGCCGTTGCACGCGATCGAGGCGCGTTCCGGGGCCATGGCGTGCTGGCACAACGTCCCGCAGCAGGCAGCGAGCGAAGCGAGCGGTGCTCGAACGTCTGCGAGCGAGGCTCAAACGCAGGCGATCGTCGTCAACGCCGCCGCGCTGCCCGGGCCGTGGTTCGCCGCGGCGCTCGATTCGCGCGCGCCGTCGCTCTGGATGGGCGAGGGGCGCGTCGCCGGCGCACAGCTGCCGCTCGCCTCGCTCCGCGGGGGTTTAGGTCGCGGTGAAGACTTCGAGACCGTGCTGCTCGGGCTCGGCCTGCCGGCGCTGCCGGTCGATGCCGAGTTCGTGATGTGGCCATGGGACCTGATCGCGAGGAACGCCGATGCGATCGCGGCCGATCTCGCCGACGTGCGCGCCGGGGCGAAGGGGAGCGTCCACCGCCTGGCGTGCCTCGAATCGCCCGAGCGCATCGCGATCGAGGACGGCGCGCGCGTGGGTGCCTACGCGGTGCTGGACGCGAGCACCGGCCCGATCCTGGTCGCGCCCGGCGCGGTGATCGAGCCGCACACGCTGGTCAAGGGCCCGTGCGTCGTGGGCGCGGGCACGCAGCTCCTCGGCGGCGTGGTCGGCGGCAGCACGTTCGGGCCCGAGTGCCGCATCGCCGGCGAGGTGGAGTCCTGCATCTGGCAGGGCTACGCGAACAAGCGCCACCACGGCTTCGTCGGCCACAGCGTCGTCGGCGAGTGGGTGAACCTGGGCGCGCTCACGACCACGAGCGACCTCAAGAACAACTACGGCCACGTGCGCGTGTGGGTGGACGGCCACGAGGTCGACTCGCGCTCGGCCAAGGTGGGCGCGTTCGTGGGCGCGCACGTCAAGACCGGCATCGGCTCGCTGCTGCCGACCGGGGCCTCGATCGGCGTGGCGGCGAATCTCTTCGGCGGCGGGCGCTTCGCGCCGAAGCAGGTGCCGGCGTTCGCGTGGTGGGACGGCGAGCGCATGGGCGAGCACGAGCTCGAGCGCTGCCTCGCCACCGCGCGGGTCGCGGCCTCGCGCCGGGGCCGCACGCTGGGCGCCGGCGCCGAGGACGCGCTGCGCGCGCTGCACGCGGCCACCGCCCGCGGCTGACGCGCCCCGGCCGCGGGTCGGCGTTCGCACACAGACTGCGCTAGACTCGGCCGGTTTGCACCGTCTTGTAACGTGTCTGGTACGCGAGGACCTGATGCCCGAACTGCGAAAAGACCCCGTCGTCGGCCGCTGGGTCATCATTTCCACCGAGCGGAGCCGGCGACCCGGGCACTTCACGCCGGCGACGAACGGCGCCCAGGCGTTCTCGCCGTTCACCGAGGGCCGCGAGGACATGACACCGCCCGAGGTCTACGCGGCGCGTCCCGCGGGCGGGAAGCGCGACGGGCCGGGCTGGCTCGTGCGCGTGGTGCCGAACAAGTTCCCGGCACTCGAGATCGAGGGCTCGCTCGACCGTCGCGGCGAGGGGCTCTACGACAAGATGAACGGCATCGGCGCCCACGAGGTGGTGATCGAGACGCCGGACGCCACGCTCCAGCTCGCCGACCTGCCGGTCGAGCAGATCCAGCGCGTGCTGGTGGCGTGGCGGGAACGCATGCTCGACCTGAAGAAGGACACGCGCTTCCGCTACGTGCTGGTGTTCAAGAACCACGGCGCCGGCGCCGGCGCCACGCTCGAGCACTCGCACAGCCAGATCATCGCCACGCCGATCATCCCCAAGATGGTGCAGGAGGAGCTGGACGGCGCGCGCCGCTATTTCGAGTTGAAGGAGCGGCCGGTGTTCTCGGACATCATCGACCAGGAGACGGGCGAGGGGCAGGCCCGGCGCGTGATCATGCGCACCGGGCGCTACATCGTGATGGCGCCGTTCGCGCCGCGGTTCCCGTTCGAGACCTGGATCCTGCCCGTGGCGCGCCGCGCCGCGTTCCACACGCTCGAGGACCCCGACGAGCTGCGCGAGCTGGCGATCACGCTCAAGGAGACGCTCGGGCGGCTGAACGCGGCGCTGGATTCGCCGCCGTACAACCTGGTGCTGCACACCGCGCCGCTCGCCGAGCCCGATCTGCCCTACTACCACTGGCACTTGGAGATCATGCCCGTCCTCACCCGCGTCGCCGGGTTCGAGATCGGCTCGGGCTTCTACATCAACCCCACGCCGCCCGAGGACGCCGCGCAGTTCCTGCGCGACGTGGGCGCGCGCACGTAGTGCCCGACCGGAGCGCCACCGGGCCGTGACGCAGCGCTATTCGATCGTCCACCTGTCGAGCGAGATGGGCGCGTTCGCGAAGGTGGGTGGGCTCGGCGACGTGGTGGGCGCGCTGTCCGCCGAGCAGGTGCGGCGCGGGCACCGCGTCGTGGTCGCGATCCCGCACTGGCGCGACCTCGTCGTGCCCGCGGGCTGGCGGTTGAACGACCTCTCGGGAACGCTCGTGCCGTGGGGCATGGGGCACGAGCCCGCCCGCTTCACCGTGGCCGACGGACCCGATGACCAGCCGAGCGTGTTGCTCGTGGACCACGCCGGCGACCGGCGCTTCTTCCACCGGCCGGGCTTCTACGACGACCCGTCCACGCACGAGGGCTACCCCGACAACGCCGAGCGCTTCCTGTTCTTCACCCGCGCCGCGATCGAAGCGGTGAAGGGCTTCGGCGAGCCGTTCGACATCGTGCACGCGCACGACCAGCAGGCGGCGTGGGCGCCGTGCTTCGTGCGCACGCACGACGCCGAGGAACCCGAGTTCGCCGCCACGGCCACCGTGTTCACGATCCACAACCTCGGCTACCAGGGCATGGTCGACCCGTGGGTGCTGGGGCTCGCCGGGTTCCCCCGCAGCACGTTCTTCCCGCACAGCCCGTTCGAGTACCACGGCCGCGTGAACTTCATGAAGGTCGGCATCCTGTTCGCGGACATGGTGTCCACCGTGAGCCCCACGTACGCGCGCGAGATCCAGTCGAACGGCGAGTACGGCTTCGGCCTCGAGGGCGTGCTGCGCCGGCGCACGGCCGACCTGCGCGGGATCCTGAACGGCATCGACGACCGCGAGTGGGACCCGGCCACCGATCCGCACCTGACCGCGCACTACGACCGCGACAAGCTCGACGGCAAGCGCGCCTGCCGGCACGCGCTGGCGCTCGCCTGCGGGTTCCCGCTCGAGCCCGACTGGCCGCTGATCGGCGTGGTCTCGCGGCTCGTGGAGCAGAAGGGATTCGAGCTGATCGAGGAGGCCGAGCTGGCACTCAGCGACCTGCCGGCGCGCTTCGCGATCCTCGGCCAGGGCGCGCAGCACTACATGGACTACTTCCGCCGCCTGGCCGACGAGCGGCCGTGGCAATGGTGGTTCGACACCTCGCATGATGAAAGCCTCGCGCACCGCATCGAGGCGGGCTCCGACCTGTTCCTCATGCCGTCCCGGTACGAGCCGTGCGGGCTCAACCAGCTCTACTCGCTGCGCTACGGCACGGTGCCGGTCGTGCGCGCCACCGGCGGGCTCGCCGACACCGTGCGCGAGTTCGACCCCATCACCGGCGAGGGGAACGGGTTCACGTTCGAGCCCTACTCGGCCGACGCCCTGGTGATGGCGCTCCGCCGCGCGCTCGCCACGCACAGCGATTCGCGGCTGTGGCCGCGCGTCCAGAGGAACGGCATGGCACGCGACTCGAGCTGGCGCGTGGCCGCGGACGGCTACGACCGGCTCTACGCGGAAGCGCTCGAGCGCGTCACCGCCGGGCGCGTGCCCACGCTGGAGAGCGTGCGCGACACGTTCTAGCCGGGCTGCGGCGCGCTACTCGCCGCCTGCCGCGAGCGCGCCGGCGCGCACGAGGTGGGCGCCGGTGAGCGACAGCTCGCCGTCGATCAGCACGCGGCCCACGACATTGCCCGAGAGGTCGGTCGCTTCGAACTCGTCGTGGGACCGCTCGCGCAGCTCCCCAACGGACCCGTACCAGATGTACCTGCGATACGAGGGCCCGAGATACTCGGATGTCTGGCGGATCTTCCATGCAGGGAACACCCCAAGCGGAACCTGAACCCGTTCCCGACCCACGACGGTGCGGGCGACCGCGTATTCGGCGCCTTCGAGCTCGGTCCACCGCGCGCCGACGAACAACGGGAAGCGAAGCAGCGTGTACTCGCCGGGGTCCGCCCTCTGCGCATGGCTCGGCGGGCTGCCTGCGCTGCGACGGGCTCCACCGAGCTTGGCCACCTCCGCGGCGACCGCGCGTTGGAATGCCGCGCGCTGGGCGGCGTCGGGGACGGTGCGATCCACGTAGGCCCGGAGCTCGCGCGCGAGCCCGCCGCCCAGCATGTCCGCATCGGTGAGGTACCCACCGCCCAGATAGGTCGTGTAGAGACCGCTCCGGTCCTTGCGCACGACCGAGGTCGGGGCGATCGGATCACGGGGGGTTACCTTCTGCACGAAGTAGTCGCGATCCCCGAGGGGATACGTCCCGGTGATCTCGACGCTCAGCGACCCCTCGCCGGTCGAAGGTGGTTGCGGTCCTGCGTTGGTCAAGAGTGTCCTGCGCCACCGGATCCGGTAGTCCCACCGATTCCCGACCGCGAGCGGGTAGAGCGTTCGTGCACCCGCGAACTCCATGCCCGGGTCAGTCGGCCGTGGTCCGAGCAGTTGGCCGGCCGTGCCGGCGGCATCCGTGGTGGGGCGTTCGGCCTCGGACTCGCGCGAACAACCTGAAAGGCACAGGGACGTGGCCATCAACGCCAGCGCGCCGGCGAGGAGCACGGCACGCGACCGAGAAGTGGGCATGAAGGCTGGCCGGGTTCGGGCGCGCTACTCGCCGCCCGCCGCGAGCGTGCCGGCGCGCACGAGGTGGACGCCGGTCAACGACTGGTCGACATCGCCGGCCACACGGCCGATGACCGCGCCGGTGTCGTCCACCGCGTCCGTCTCGAAGTGGTAGCGGATACTCACCAGCCCCAGGTTCGAGTACCAGAAGTGCACGCGGTCGTTGGGACCATACAGCTCCGAGGTGCCGCGGAGATTCCATGCCGCGAGCGTCCCGAACGGGACGTCGATGCGCTCGAGCCCGACGACGATGCGCGCGAAGCGCGGGTCCTCGGACACGATCCAGCGCGCGCCCGGATATACCGGATAGCTCAAGAGCGTGATCTCGTCGGGCGCGGCACCCGGCGGCTGCCGCAGGCGGCCCGGGACGGCCCGTGTCGCGGCGAGCTTCGCGGCCACGTCTGCGGCCGCGCGCCGGAACGCCGCGCGCTGGCCCGGATCGGTGACCGCGCGCTCCACGTACTGCTCGAGTGCGGCGCCCTCTGCGTCGACCGGCGTCTCGCCGATCGTAGTGACGTAACCCCCAGCCACCCCTTGGCGGTGGAACAGCCCGAACCGGCTCCCGCGTACAAGAAACTCTTGGGCGAAGGGTTGGCTCGGGTCGAACTCAAACTGTCGGAAGTACGTGAGCTCGTCGAACGTCACCGTACCCCTGATCTCCACCCCGAGCGTGCTCTCCTCCATCTGCGGCGGCTGCGGGCCTTGATCGGTGGTGATCACGTTGCGCGTGCGGATGC
>Ga0070689_100000087_pt1 | contig 53005 bp, 40 predicted proteins | sample KBSS23HmetaG_FD_64669 | JGI IMG/M metagenome (GOLD analysis project Ga0070689, IMG submission 64669) | Switchgrass rhizosphere microbial communities from Kellogg Biological Station, Michigan, USA - KBS S2-3H metaG | ecosystem: Host-associated > Plants > Roots > Rhizosphere ...
CCCCCCCATGACATCTCCTATCGCTCCCCCCGGCGGACGCCCGTCCGCCCGAATCACGTGTGCTCCGCGAAACAGGAGGGCCGCCATGCCGCGCTGGGATCGCCGCGTCCGCTTGTCTCACGCTCTCGTCAGGATGGCCTTGTGCGCGATGTTGTTCCTCCAGTCGCTCCTCGTCCCAGGTCAGGTGGCCGCGCACCCCAATCATCCGGGCAAGTGGACCAGCACGATGAACTGGACCGGCACCGCCGTGAACCTCGTGCTACTTCGGGGAGATGCTTCCCACCACAGCAAGATCCTGTGGTGGGACCACGACAGTGACGCCCCCCTGCTCGGTAACGTGTACGGCTGGGACCCACCCGACGATGCGACCACGAACGCCGGCACGTTCCCGACAGCTAGCTTCGATTCGCTCACGCTCGACGACCCGCCGCCTTACCACGGTGGTCCGTCGATCCTGTTCTGCGCCGGGATGACCGTGCTGGCCGACGGCAAGGTGCTCGTGACCGGGGGCACCAGCCTCGGTGAGGCGGGAAACAAGTCGGGATTGATTTTTGACCCCGCGGCTGACGCCAACGGCGAATGGACGCGGCTGGACGACATGTTCCACCGGCGCTGGTACCCGGACAACACGCTCCTGCCCGACGGCCGCGTGGTGACCGCCTCGGGCAGCGCGTATGTGCAGTTCGTCTCGCTCGGCGGGCTCGCGGAAGCGGCGACCGACACAACCACGCGGATGCTCCAGCGCGTGGGCGTGGACCTGCCTGGCCAGCAGGAGTCGAGCGTGGTGCCGCTAAAGAACGATAGTACCCGGCTGCCCCTGGGCCCGGTCTCGGATGCTGCGGTCGCCAGCGTCAACACGCCCGAGATGCTCTTCTTCGGCGGCAGGAATGGCACCGTGCCTTCCCAGGACGCGTACAGGGTGGCGCGGGACCGGAACTACTTCGAATCGGACTACCTCTACCTATGGACACAGCTGAGTCAGCCGAATCCCAAGCCCGACGCCAGGTACGGCGCCGCGCTCGTCGCCCTGGGTAGTCTCGACACCCTGCTTCTGATCGGTGGAAGGAAGACTGCTACTATGACTCCTGATGTCTGGCGCGGCACGATTACAAATAACGTCGTCACCTGGAAGCAGCTGAACAACTACAGCTCCACCCAGCTCCCCGCGCTGCACGGCATAAGCGCGATCTACGACGCGGGCACGAAGCGTGTATTCGTCTTCGGCGGCTCGAACACGACCGCGGGCGACGCGGCGACGGATAGCGTCGTCTACAGTCTCGAGCTGGGAGCGCTGCCCACGAGTGACACGCTGCTCGTGACGGCCGCCACCGCGACCGCTCCAGGAGGTACCCTGCCCGGCCCCAGGAGCTACGCCAGCCTGACCCACGACAAAGTGAGTCGTAAGGGCACGCCCGGTGATTCCCTGACGAGCCACGACCGTGCATTCCTGTTCGGCGGTTACAAGGCGGACGGCAGCTATTCCGGCGCGCTCTACTCGATGTGGATCAAGAGCGCGACCGAGGTCGTCTGGGAGGCGATCTCCCCGGATGCGTCGCCGTGGCCGGCGGCCCGCGCTCGCCACAGTGCCGCCATGGACGGCAACGTGGACGGCCTGGTCGTCTATGGCGGCGAGGTCGCGGCGGGGCAGGCCACCGCCACCGGCTGGATGTTCGACATGACCTGCGGTGGCAGCAACAACAACTGCGCCACCCACCCAAACCATCACTGGGAATCGCTACCCGACCTGACGCTCGCGGTCCGGGGCGCGGCGGGAGCTTCGTTCGGAACGGAGCCGGCGTTCTCGCGCGTCCCGGAGGTGTTCACGCCCGGGGCGGGGACTGGGTCACAATGGGACTCGCTCAGCAACGCGCCGCACTGGCAGGAGTGGTTCCCGTTCGGGTTTGTGGTGCCGCGCGGAGCAGGGCCCGACTCGATGCGCGTCTTCTACGCTGGGCCCGAGACGCCGTCCTCGATTCTCACCGTGGACCGGAACTCGAATCGCTGGACGACGGTGCCTGGCACGGATGGCAACTTCCTTGCCGGCAGCGCCGTGATGTACCGGCCGGGGAAGGTGATGAAGTGCGGCACCCGAGACACAGGTGGTAGTGAGTGGAACAACGTCCTCGGCACCACGTCCGTCATCGACCTCAAGGCGGCGAGCCCGGCGTGGGTGGATGCGCCGGCGGCGGACACGATGACCCATCGGCGCAACCACAATCTTGTGATTCTTCCGACTGGCGAGGTCGCGGTGATCGGCGGCGCGCGATGGGGTGGGAACGACGTGAGCACGGATGCGAACTGCGTCCCTAGGCCTCAGATCTGGAACCCGGACACGCTCGGTACGGAAGCGCTGCACACGGGCTACTGGTACGGGAGCGGGAACGATGGCATGCGGTTCGACTCGAGCTCGGTCCGGCGCCACTACCACGGCACTGCCGTGCTCCTTCCCGACGGTCGCATCCTCTCCGCCAGCGGCGCCTTCGACCCATCACACCAGGTGCTCGCAAACATTTACAGCCCCTACTACCTGTTCAACTCGAGCGGAGGCCCGGCCACGCGTCCCGTCATCATGGGCGCACCAGCCGCGGTGTTCTACGGTGAGCGCTTCGCGTTGTGCATGGGGGCGAGCGACTCGGTTCTCTCCAGCCTTGCACTCATCCGCCCCGGCGCTACGACGCACGCGTTCGACCAGAACCAGCGCTACGACACGCTGACGTTCGACCGGACCTCACAGGCGCTGGCCGGCGAGCGCCGGTTCCTGGTGACTGCACCTGCGGATTCGTTCGACGCCCCGCCGGGCGACTACATGCTCTTCGCTCTGAATCCCGCGGGTACACCGGCGGTCGCGCGCTGGATCAGGATCCAGGGCCGCGACCGCAACGCGAATCACCCCGCCCGCGTGCAGGATCTGTCGCTCGTGTTCTACAGCTACAGCAGCGCCGACCAGGGGGTCACGCTCGAGTGGACTTCACCTGTCGCCGAAAGCCTGGCTGCATGCGCCGGGCCGGCTTCGGCGTACCACATCCGCTACCGATCCTCGTCCATGAGCACTTGGGCCGCCTTCGCCGCCGGCACGCTCGCCACCGGTGCGTCCGGGCCTGGAACGCCGGGTGCGCGCGACACCCTGCGGCTCACTAGCCTCGCCGACGGCGTCGATGTGCACGTGCGGCTCGTGAGCAAGAACGATGCGCACACCGACGGCAACTGGTCGGCGATGAGCAACGAACTCGTGTTCTCGACGCCCTCGGGCGGCGGCAACGAGGGCGGCGGTGATGATGACCCGATCCTGCCCCACGCTGACGCGGGTGCCGCGGCGGTCATGGCACCGACGGACGACGCCATCATCACCTCGACATTCCTCGAGAACACCCTGCTCGCGGATGCGCCGTCGGGCGTGGTCCGCGTCGATCGTTTGGCGCTCCCCAACGGGCCGCATTGGGTCGGGGACCACGCGCAGGTGCGGGTGAGCCGATGGGGGACCGGGTCATTGGTGGTCAAGGGCATTCGCCTCCTGGCACAGGATCACGTGCAGGGGAAGGCGTTCTCCCTGGACGGCGGCCCCACGGTGGGAACGTTCACGCCTGCCGCCTCGGTGCGCGACGCGGACGGCGTGGATCTCGGTCCTGGCCTCGCCGCCGGTGTGCCCTATGAGAGCCAGAAAGGCGACGTGCTCACGGTGGAACTCGCAGGCTCCGGAGCGCTCATGCTGCACACGAGCGGGGGCGGACCGGTGGGCGAGGGGGTGGCCACCGGAATCGGCGTGCAAGCGCCCGATCAAAGCGGATGGCGAGAAGTGGCTAGCGTGGTCCCGCGCGAGCTGGAGAGCGAGGCCGCCGTCAGCGTGCCCGCCTCGTCCAGGTATCGACTCGTCTTCAGGGGGAATTACCGCCTCCACGCTGTGGGTGCCGTGACATCGGTGGCGGGAACGCCGAGCGCCATCGCCTTCAGCCCGATCGCCGCCACGCACTCCGCGCGCGGCGACGTGCTGACGGAGGTCACGCAGAATGGCGCAACGATCACAGGCGGCGACGCTGTCGTCGCGGACTTCGAGCCCACGCCGGCCCCGAACGGCGTCCAGCGCGACTGGTTCATGGAGGTGACCGCCGTCCAGTTCCAGAGTGGCGCCCACGCTTTGGCCAGCGGCACCACTTCGTCACGAGCCGAGGTGTTGCCGACTGTTTGGGCGCTCCACGCACCGCGCCCCAACCCGTTCGCGAGCAGTGTCGAGATCCCGTTCGATGTGCCGCGGCGTGGTGCCGTCGTCATCGAAGTCTTCGACCTGCTCGGGCGGCGCGTGGCGACGCCGGCCAGTACGACCTATGAGCCGGGACGTTACACCGTCTCCTGGGACCGGCTCCGCAACGACGGCAGCCGCCTGCCGGCGGGCATCTACACCTGTCGATTCACGGCGGGCGGCAAGCAGGAGCGCAGGCGGATGGTCGTACTTCCGTGACGCGGTTGTAGGCTCCATCAGTCCAAAACGAGACGGCCACCCCTCATCGTGGGTGGCCGTCTCGGCGCGTCAACGGCGCGCTACTCGCCGCCCTTGGCTGTATGCACGATCCGGCCGCCGGTACCCACCGCCCAGCCGCGCAATGGATCCACGAACCAGACGTCGTTGAGCGCCTGCGCCGAGTTCGAGATCTGCGGGAACCACGACACCGCGCCGTCGACGGTCTTCAGGATCAGCCCCGGTCCGTTCGTGCCCACGGCGTAACCGATGAGGCTCGAGCCGATGACGATGCCGTGGACGGTGTTGAGCGCGCCGAAGTTGCCGAGCGACCACTGCAGCGAGTCGACCGTCGCCGTCGTGATCGGGTTCACGCCCGCGGCCCCGCCGGCCCACGCCTCGGTGTCGGACCGCCGCCACACGGTGTAGAGCGCGCTCGCCGTGACCGCGGGCTGCACCACGTACCAGGCCCGGCCGCCGTTGCGCGTGCCGACGATGACGCCGCCCTGGCCCACGGCCCAGCCGTTCGCGGTGTCGCTGAACGACACGCTCTGCAGCTCGTTCGAGGTCGGGAAGCTCTTCGTCCACGTCGCGCCGCCGTCGTCCGTGCGCGCGATGATGCCGTTGGCGCCCACGGCCCAGCCTCGCGAGCTGTCGGCGAAGCAGATGTCGTTCAGGTTCTCGCTCGCCGCCAGCGTGGTGATGCGCGACCAGCTCTGGCCCGCATTCGACGTGCGCATGATCGTGCCGCCGTAGCCCGCGGCGTAGCCGTCGCGGTCCGACGTGAACCACACCGAGCGCAGCGAGAACGACGTCGAGCTCACCTGGGTGGCCCACGACGCGCCGGCGTCGGTCGTGTGCACGATCGTGCCCGCGTCGCCCACCGCCCAGCCCTCGCGCCCGTCCCTGAGGAAGAACACACCCCAGAGGCTGTTCGTCGTGCTGCTCGGCTGCGCGTACCAGCCGGGCTGGAAGAACACCACCACGGCCGCCGTGTCGCTCAGTCCGCCCGCGCTCGCGATCAACTGCGTCACGCCCTCGCCCACCCCGGTCACCATGCCGCTGCTGCTCACGGTCGCGACGGCCGGATCGGTCGTGATCCAGCCGATCGCCGCGCCGGAGACCGCAACGCTGTCGGTGTCGAATGCCGCCGCCGTGAACTGGCGCTGGCCGCCGACCACGAGTGTGTCGAAGGGCGGCGTGATCTGGACAGCGGAGAGCGGGGGAAGCGGCGGCGCCACCGTTTTCGTGCCGCAGTTGCAGCCGGTGAACATCGCGGCGCACGTGGCCAGGAAGAACGCGGCCAGCGCGAGTCGATTTCGACGCATTTCAGGGATCCTCGATGTCGGGGCGCGGCGCTCAGGGAAGCAGGTGCCCGCGGGGCGGTCGTCCCTCTGGTTATCGGCCGGCGGGTCGCCCGGCATGACCCCGCCCGCCGCGGACTTATGGAGCCTTCGGGGCGCCTCGCCCAAGGCCCGGCCGGCCATCGGGCCACCCGGCCGCTCCCTGCGCCGCCCGGACCCGCCCGGGGCGGCCGGCTCGACCACCCGCCGGTCGGGAACGACCGCCCGCCGGTTCGCACCGCCCCGCGGCCACCAAACCGTTTGTCCGGTCGGGCCCCTCACCCTAGTGTGTCCGCTCACGCCTTGCGCGCACGCTCTCGCCCCTGGGGCGAGAGCCGTTCGCGCGGCAGGGCCGGCCCCACCCCAGAGGACGCCATGCTCCAGGTTCGCAACGTCCGCAAGGTCTACGACGGCCGGACCGTCGTGAACGACGTCACGTTCGACGTGGCCGCCGGCGAGATCTTCGCCCTGCTCGGCCCCAACGGCGCCGGCAAGACCACGCTCATCCGCATGATCACCGACATCGTCCGCCCCGACGGCGGCACGATCTCGTTCGACGGCAAGTCCATGACCGGCTCGCAACGACCGCGCACCGCCTACCTGCCCGAGGAGCGCGGCCTGTACAAGAAGGTCCCGGTGATGGACGCGCTCGCCTACTTCGGCGAGCTCAAGGGCCTGTCCAACGCCGACGCGCGCCGCGAGGCGATCGAGTTGCTCGAGGAGTTCGGCCTCGCGGCGTGGACGAAGAAGCAGGTCGCAGCGCTCTCGAAGGGCATGCAGCAGAAGCTCCAGCTCTGCTCGGCGCTGATCGGCCAGCCGGAGCTGTTGATCCTCGACGAGCCGTTCACCGGCCTCGACCCCATCAACGTGCAGGTGCTGGAGGACGTGCTGCGCCGCCGGCGCGCCGAGGGCACCACCGTGCTCCTCTCCACGCACCAGATGAACAAGGTGGAGCAGCAGTGCGATCGCGCACTCATGATCAACCGCGGTCACATGGTGCTCTACGGCGACGTCGGCGAGATCCGGCGCCAGCACGCGGCGAACGAGTTCCTGCTCACGGCCGACGGCACGCCGCGCGCGGTCGCGGGCGTCAAGACGCTCGTGGCCGAGAACGGCCACTGGCGCGTGGCGTTGGAGAAGGCCGCGCACCCGGCGAGCGTCTTGAGGAGCCTGCTCGACCAGGGCCTCGCGGTGCGCGCGTTCGTGCCGGTCGTGCCGCCGCTCGAGGACATCTTCGTCCACGTCGTGCAGTCCGGTGTCGGCCTGGACCAGGGCAAGAGCGGCCCGCCGACGATGGACGATCTCTACGTCCAGGTGGGTGCGCGATGAACACGAACAAGGTGCTGGTCATCGCCAAGCGCGAGTACCTGACCACGGTGCGCCGCAAGGCGTTCGTGGTCACGCTGCTCCTGACGCCCGCAATTTTCTTCTTCGCCGGCATCGTGTCGACGCGGATGCAGATCAGCCAGGCCGTGGCGAGGCTCAACGAGGGTCGCGTCGTCGCGGTGGTGGACTCGTCGGGGCTCTACGCCGGCGCGCCGTTCGCGTTCGACTACACGGCGCCGACCGAGCTGAACTTCGACCCGCGACAGGCGAAGAAGCCCGCGGCGGCGCCCAAGAAAGTGCCGGTGATCCTGCGCCATTACACGTCCCAGCAGGTGGCGCTCGACTCGCTCGAGGCCGGCAAGGTGAAGTCGGCGCTCATCATCTCCTCCGACTTCCTCGCCTCCGGGCGCGTGCGGATATACGAGAACGACACGCGCACGTTCACGAACAGCAGCGACCAGCGCCCGCTCACGAATTGGCTGTCGCGCAACCTGCTCGACGGCCTCGCGGATTCGGTGCGCGTCGACCGCTCGCTGGGGATCGGCCGGAGGCTCGACTACTTCACGAAGGATCGCGAGGGTCAGTGGGCGCTCAAGGATGACGCCAAGGAGCTGGCGGGCTTCCTGCTCCCGTTCGCGCTCGGCTTCCTGCTCGCCATGGCGATCATCACCGGCGGCCAGTACCTGCTCCAGGGCGTCAGCGAGGAGAAGGAGTCGCGCATCCTCGAATCGCTGTTGTGCTCGGTGACCCCCGCCGAGTTGCTCACGGGTAAGATGCTGGGCCTGGGGAGCGCGGGACTGACGCTCGTCGGCGTCTGGATCATGGCGGGCGCGTTCACCTCCGCCAGCGTGCTGTCGTTCATCCACGTCAGCGTGCCGGCGTCGCTGCTGATCCTGGGGCTGCTCTACTTCCTGTTCGGCTACATCTTCTACGCGAGCATCATGATGGCCGTGGGCTCGCTGACGTCGAACCTGCGCGAGGCGACGCAGTTCTCGGGATACCTGACGCTGCTCAACGTGTGCCCGTTCTGGGCCATGTACGTGTTCATCAACACCCCCAACTCGGCGTTCGCGGTGGGCATGTCGCTGTTCCCGCCCACGGCGGCCACGAGCATGATGCTGCGCATGAGCGCCTCCGCGGTCTCGGGCGCCGTGATCCCGCCGTGGCAGATCGCCACCTCGCTCGGGCTGCTGGCGGTGAGCGGGTTCCTCACGCTGCTCGCGGGCTCGAAGCTGTTCCGGCTGGGCATGCTGCTCTACGGGAAGACGCCGAACCTGCCGGAGATCATGCGGATCCTGCGCCAGCCGTGAGCGCGGGCAGCACCGGGACGGCGGGCGGTGGGGTGCATTCCCCGCCGCCCGCCGCTTCCGTTTCCGCGATCGGCTTCCCGCGCTGGCGCGTGTTCCCGCCGATCGCGCTCGGCGTGATCATGGCGACGCTCGATGCCAGCGTCGTGACCATCGCGCTCCCCACGCTGCAGCGCGCGTTCGGCGCGCCGCTCTCGACCGTGGAGTGGGTGGCGCTCGCCTACACGCTCACGCTCACCGGGCTCCTGCTCGCCGCCGGCCGGCTGGCCGACGCGCGCGGCCGGAAGAGCGTCTACGGCGCGGGGCTGATCCTGTTCACGGTGGCGTCCGGACTCTGCGGCGCCGCGCCCACGGTGGGCGCGCTGATCGCGCTGCGCGTGCTCCAGGGCGTCGGGGCGGCCCTTGTCTCCGGGAACGGCTCCGCGCTGCTCATCCACGCGTTCCCGCTGGAGCAGCGCGGGCGCGCGCTGGGCGCGTTCGGCGCCATGGTGGGCGTTGGCCTCGCCGTGGGCCCGCCGCTCGGCGGGCTCGTGGTGGCGCACGCTTCCTGGCGCTGGATCTTCCTCGTCAACCTGCCGCTCGGCGTGCTGACGTGGAACATGCTCCAGCGGCGGGTGCCGGCGGACCCGCCGGCGGCCGCCGACGCGCCGGGGCCGACCTCGCTGTTCGGCTTCGGCGTGGCGCCGTTCGCCTGGGCCGTGGCGCTGGCCTCGCTCGCGCTGGCGCTCACGCGCGGGCCCGACGCCGGCTGGGGCGAGCCCATGGTGCTCGGCGCCGGCGTGGGCGGCGTGGTGCTCCTGGCGCTGTTCGTGGCATCGCAGCGCGTTGTATCGCAGCCGCTCCTGCCGCTCGACCTCGTCACCGGCCCGCTCGGCGCCGCGGTCTCGCTCACGTTCCTGAGCCAGGTCTTGAGCGCGGGCGTGGGCTTCCACATGCCGCTGGTCCTCGAGGAGACCGGCGGCTTCACCCCGGCCCGCTCGGGGGCCTGGCTCGCCGTGCTGCCGCTCGCCGCACTCATCTGCGCGCCGGTCGCCGGGCGGCTCGCCGACCGGGTCGGCGCGCGCACGCTCACGACCGCGGGCATGGTGCTCACCGCGATCGGGCTCTGGCTCCTCTCCCAGCTCGGGGCCATGCCGGCGGGGCTGCGGCTCGCTGCGGGCCTGATCCTCGTGGGCGTGGGCCTGGGGCTCTTCACCGTGCCCAACGCCAGCGCCGTCCTCTCCCTCGTGCCGTACGAGCGGGTGGGGGTCGCTGCGGGGCTCCAGGGCACGACCCGGAACCTTGGACTGGCCGCCGGGATCGCGTTCACGGGAGCGATGGTCACCGCCCGCTACCACGGACACGCGGGCGCGACGCTCAGGCTCGGGTCCCCGGGCGGCGTGGACCACCTGGCGTTCGTGCTCGCCACGCGCGAGGCCTTCCAGGTGCTCGCCGCGCTGGCAATGCTTTCCGCAGCCATCGCCTGGGTGACCCGGCCGGGGATGGGGCCACGGCCGCAGCCACAAGGCGCTGTGGCTAAATCACATAGGCGTTAGTCAGCAGCAGACTGACTACAAAGTGGGCATTTCGCGCGTCATGTGGTGCAGGGTTGCCCGCCCGCCAGCCTTCCGAAAAAACTGGTTGTGCCAGATGCCCCGTGTATTCACAATCTGTTACGACGCGTGGCGTCCTCGAGGCCGCCAGGGGAACGTTCCTTGCAGCCTCGAGCTTGGGACCCGGCCTGAGAGCCGGTCGTCCTGACATGCAGCAGGAGCCCAAAGCCGGCTAGTAAAGCTAAGGACCCGAGAGGTCCCTGCCGGCCGCCGGGTCGGACGCGGGAGGCGGCGACAAGCGCCGTAACGCCCGCTCTCTCTTGCGCACGCGGTCGGGCCTACGGCCCCTCCGCAGACAACGGGATCGCCCGGTCCATGGCCGGGCGTTTTCGTTTGGGGGCGCGAGCGCTGGAAAGCCCGCCCGGCGCGCGAAAGCCCGGCCGGCGACCTGACGTCGCCGGCCGGGCCGTTCGCTACCCACCAGGGAAACTCAGGTCTTCTTGTGCTTCCCCGGCTTCGTGTGCTCGAACACGCGGAAGTCCTCGGCGCCGATGGCCACGCCCATGTCCTCGCCGGGCTCACCGTTCGGCACCGGCACCGTGAGCTGGATCGTGCCCGTCTCGAGCGCCTGCACGGTGGCGTCCGGGAACCGCTCCTGGTACCAGGCCAGCACCTTCGCGCGGTCGTAGTCCTTGACCTCGAACCAGATCGCCAGCCCCTCGGTGTGCGACTCGGGCGTGTCGCCGTAGCTGTCCGAGCCCATCGCGTCCTTCGCCTTGGCGCCCGGGTAGAGCGGGATCGACTTGGCGTAGACCACCATCGACGCGGTCTCGCCGGACCACCGGGTCTCCTTCGCGGCGCAGCCGGCCATCAGCAGCACCGCCATGGCCGCGAGGGCCACGACGCTCGACACCTTCTTCATATGAGCCATCCTCCCGCGGCCCCGCGCGCGGCATGCGCGTTCCGTCGCCCGGCGCTCCGTCGGGAGCTCGGGCGGGGCTCGCGCGCGGGTCATCGGCGCGTGCGCGCCGCATCTGAAGCGCGTTCGGCGGGCTTGCGCGACCGCTGCACGCGCCGCAAACTGACCGGTCCATGCGACTCCTGCGCATCGGTCTCGCCCAGATCAACCCCACGGTCGGCGACCTCGACGGCAACATCGCGAGGATCCGCGCCTCGATCGAGAGCGCGCGGGCGCTGGGCGTGGACCTGCTGGCGTTCCCGGAGATGGTGGTCCCCGGCTACCCGCCCGAGGACCTGCTCTTGAAACCCGCGTTCATCCAGGGGTGCATCGACCGCACCCGCGACCTGGCCGGCGACAGCCGGGGGATGACCGTGGTCGTGGGCACGCTCGAGCGCGACGGCGACCTCTACAACTCGGCGGCCATCCTCCACGACGGCCGCTGGGTGGGCACGGCGCGCAAGCGCTACCTGCCGAACTACGGCGTGTTCGACGAGAACCGCTACTTCATGTCCGAGCGGCGCAGCGTGGTGTTCGCGCGCGGCGGCACGGTGTTCGGCGTCAACGTCTGCGAGGACATCTGGCTCGCGGGCGGGCCGTCCGAGGAGCAGGTGATCCGCGGCGGCGCGGAGGTGATCCTGAACCTCTCCGCCTCGCCCTATCACGAGGGCAAGGCCGGCGAGCGCCGGCGCATGATCTCCACGCGCGCCGCCGACAACCTGTCGATCGTCTGCTACGTGAACCTGGTCGGCGGCCAGGACGAGATCCTGTTCGATGGGTCGAGCCTGATCCTGGACGAACGCGGCAACGTGCTCGCCGAGGGTGCGGCGTTCGCCGAGGATCTCGTCGTGGCCGACGTGGACCTGGACGAGGTGTTCAACGCCCGGCTCCACGACCCGCGGCTCCGGAAGGAGCGCTCGCTCGACGACGGCGAACCGCTGCCGCGCATCCACTTGGACCAGTTCGGCACCGTGGGCCCGCAGGGCGCGACGGTCGCGACGCTCACCAAGCCGGCACTCGCCAAGCGCCCGCCCCGCGTGGAGCAGAGCGTCGAGGCCGAGGTGTACGCGGCGCTGACGCTGGGTGTTCACGACTACGTGGGGAAGAACGGCTTCGACACCGTGGTGCTGGGGCTCTCGGGCGGCATCGACTCGGCGCTCACCGCGTGCATCGCCGCCGATGCGCTGGGGCCCAAGCACGTGGTCGGCGTCTCGATGCCGTCGCCGTTCACGTCGGCGGCGTCGAAGGCCGACGCCGAGGGGCTGGCAAAGGCGCTCGGGATCCGGATGCAGGAGATTCCCATCGCCGACATCATGAGCACCTACGAGAAGTCGCTCGCCCCGGCGTTCGCCGGCAAGCCGGGAGACACGACCGAGGAGAACCTGCAGGCGCGCATCCGCGGCAACGCGCTGATGGCGCTCTCGAACAAGTTCGGCTGGCTGGTGCTCACCACCGGCAACAAGAGCGAGACGAGCGTGGGCTACAGCACGCTCTACGGCGACACGGCCGGCGGCTTCGCGGTGCTGAAGGATGTGTACAAGACGCAGGTGTACACGCTGTCGCGGTGGCGGAACGCGCGCACCGCGGTGATCCCCGAGAACACGCTCACGCGGCCGCCGTCGGCGGAGCTGAAACCGGACCAGACCGACCAGGACTCGCTGCCGCCCTACGACACGCTGGACGCGATCCTGCAGCTCTACGTCGAGGAGGACCGCTCGATCGCCGAGATCACGCGCGAGGGCCACGACGAAGCGCTCGTCCGCCGCGTGGCGCGCATGGTGGACCTGGCCGAGTACAAGCGCCGGCAGAGCCCACCGGGCATCAAGATCTCGCCGCGTGCGTTCGGAAAGGATCGACGCCTGCCGATCACGAACCGCTGGCGCGGGTAGCTCGGTCTCCCCTCGGGTCCTGGCGCCAGGCCACGCCGGCCGTCACTCGTACCTCAGCGCCACCATCGGATCGACCTTCGTCGCCCTGATCGCGGGGACGAGGCAGGCGACGAGCGCCACGCCCGCGAGCAGGAGCGCCACGCCGCCGTACGTCACGGGATCGGTGGCCGTGACGCCGTAGACCAGGCTCGACATCACGCGCGTCAGCGCCAGCGCGCACGCGAGCCCGGCGCCGACACCCAGGAGCGTGAGCCGCATCCCCTGGCGGACGACCATCCGCAGCACGTCGCCCCCTTCGGCGCCGAGCGCCATGCGCACCCCGAACTCGTGCGTGCGCTGGGCCACCGCGTAGGACATCACGCCGTAGATGCCGACCGCGGCCAGCACGAGCGCCACGGCGGCGAACAGGCTGAGCAGGAGCATCGACAGGCGCCGCGGCGCGACCGCTCCCGAGAGCACCTGCTCCATCGTGAAGACGTTGTAGACCGGCTGGTTCGGGTCGACCTCCTGGATGGCGCGCCGCACCGCGGGCGCCATCGCCGCCGCGTCGCCCGAGGTGCGCACCACCACGGTCACGCGGTCGGCAAACATCGACTGGAAGCGGTCGGGGATCTGGTCGCGCGGGCGGTAGAGCTGGGCCTGCACCGGCCCTGGCGACTCCAGCCCGTAATTCTTGACGTGCGCGACGACGCCGACGATCTCCGCGTGCGGGATCTCCGGATTGCCCGCGAGGTACTTCCCGACCGGGTCCACGCCGGGGAAGTAGAGACGCGCGAACTCCTCGTCGATGACGGCGACGAGCGGCGCGGCGCGCGTGTCGCGCTCGTCGAAGAAGCGGCCGCGCATGAGGCGGATGCCCATCGCCTTCAGGAAGCCGTGCGTGGGCAGGTAGAGGACGGCCAGCAGCTTCTGGTCCTCGGCCGCCCCCTCGATCTGGACCATGCTCTCGGAGGCGGCGCCGAGCATCGGCACGCCGTTCGAAAGGGCTGCGGCCTTGACGCCGGGCAGCGCCTGCACGCGCTCTTCGACGGCGCGGAAGAAGGTGTAGGCCTTCCCGCCCTCCTCGGGGCCGACGGGGTACGAGAGCGTCATCGTGAGCAGGTGGCGCGCGTCGAACCCCGTGTCGGTCTGGCGCAGGTTCATGAAGCTGCGGATGAGGAGGCCCGCGCCGACGAGCAACATGAGCGAGAGCGCCACCTCGGCGATGACCAGCAGCGAGCGCACGCGGTTCCGGGCCGAGCCTTCCGCGCCCGAGCGCCCGCCCTCCTTGAGCGCCTCGCTCAGCTCCGGCTTCGACGCCTGGAGCGCGGGAGCGAGCCCGAAGAGCACGCTGGTCACGAGCGAGATGCCGAGCGTGAACACGAGAACCGTTGGATCGAGGCCGATGTCGGCGGTCGTGGGGATGATGCCGAGGCTCGCGCGGCGGAGCACGTCGACGCCCCAGAAGGCGAGGAGGAGCCCCACCGTCCCGCCGGCGACGCCGAGGATGACGCTCTCCGTGAGCAGTTGTCGGATGACGCGGATGCGGCTCGCGCCCAACGCGGTGCGCACGGCGATCTCGCGGTGGCGCGAGGCGGCACGCGCCAGCATGAGGTTGGCGACATTGGCGCACGCGATCAGGAGCACGAAGCCGACCGCGCCGAGCAGCACGAGCAGCGACATGCGGATGTTGCCGACGAAGAACTCGCGCAGCGGCGTGAGGGCGACGCCGCTGCCGGCGTTGTCCTTCGAGTAGGCGTCGGCCAGCCGCGCGACGACCGACTTCATCCCCGCCTCGGCCTGCGCGAACGTGACGCCCTGTTTCATGCGCGCGATGGCGTAGATGCCCGGGTGGCTGCCGCGCGCGCTCATTCCCTGGCTCGCCTCCTGGAGGCCGATGGGCACGAACACGGCGGTCGTCGTGCCCAAGCTGAAGCCCGCGGGCAGAACGCCGACAACCGTGTAGCTCTCGCCGTTGAGCGTGATCGCGCGGTCGACGACCTTCGCATCCGCGCCGAAGCGGCGCCGCCACAGGCCGTCGCTGATGACGCAGACGCGCGGCGCGCCGGCGCGGTCTTCGTCCGCGCGGAACGCGCGCCCCAGGGCGGGTCGCACGCCCAGCACGTCGAAGAAGTTCCAGGACACGTTGCGTCCCTGGAGGCGCTCCGCCTCGCCCTCGCCGGTCAGGTTGTAACTGCCGAACTGGGTGGCGGCGATCCCGTCGAAGACGCGATTCTGCTCGCGCCAGTCCTTGAAGTTCGGGTACGAGATGGACATGGTCGGCACCTGCTGGCTCCACTCGCTCAGGCGCACGAGCCGGTCCGGGTCCTGGAACGGCAGCGGCCTCAGGAGCACGCCGTTGACGACCGAGAAGATGGCGGTGTTCGCCCCGGTGCCGAGGGCGAGCGCGAGCATGGCGACCACGGTGAAGCCGGGCCGCTTGCGCAACATGCGAAAGCCGAAGCGGATGTCTTGCCGGAGACCCTTCATGAGTTCACCTCCACGAGCGCGAGCGGCAGGCGGCGGGCGGCACTCAGGGTCAGACAGGGCTGGAGGCGGAAAGGTTGATTTTTCAGCAGGGGCCCCTGCCGGCGGCGGCGTCCGCGGGGCGCTACCGCGCCCAGCGCTCAGATCGCGGCGCCCACCACCACGATCAGCGTGCCCTGGGTGACGCGGACGCTGAACCCCCCGTTCGCGAGCACGTAGAGCGCGAAGTGGCCGTCGCCCTTCACCTCGTCGATCAGCGCCTGGCGGCCGACGAACAGCGCCGACGAGCGGTCCCAGTCCACCTTCTCGGTGGAGTTCCCCGCCACCGCCAGCGGCCCCCATAGCCGCGTGCCGTTGTCCTTGACCTGCTGCGGCGTCAGCGTGGTGAGCGAGCCGTCGGGCACGATCCACACCTCGAGCTGGGCCGTCGTGAAGGCCAGGTTCGTGAAGTTCCCGACCAGGGCCAGGTCCTCGACGCGCTTCAGCTCGTCCTTGTGGTCCTTGTACTCGCTGATCGTGTTCAGGTCCACGCTCGTGCCGGCGAACGCGATGGAGTTGACGTCGAACGGGTCGGGCAGGTTGTACGTGGCCACGAACTGTCCCGACGTGAGCATGCACCCGGCCGCCGCCAGCGCGGCCAGTGCCAGCAGCGGCACCGCTCGGCGAAGCGTCTTCATGGTCGGGTCCCCTTTCGCTTACGGCGTGCTGAAGATCGAGTACGAAGCACCCAGCGTGACGTTGAACATCTTGCGCGAGGTCTCCCCCGACGACGCGGCCTGCAGCTCGCCGCGCACGTCGAGCGAGAACTTGGGCATCACCGTGAAGCCGAGGCCGAGCCCGACGTCGTACGACGTGAACGACTCGTCCTGGCCGTTGCGCTGAAAGGACGCGCTGCCGATGCCCACGTACGGATAGAGCAGCGTCTTGGTGCCGAACGGGACCATGACGTTGACGCCGAACGTGTTGACGTCCGAGCCCTCGCGCGTGACCTCGAAGCCGGGCGAGGCTTCGATCGTCTTGTCGCCCAGCGCCGACGTGGAATAGAACGGCTCCACGGCGAGCAGGGGCAACAGCCGCACCGGCAGGCGCGCACCGAACAGCGAGCCCTGGCCCTGGTCGTCCTGCAGGACCGGGAAGCTCATGCCGCCGTAGACGCCGCCGCCAAGGGTGATCGTCCCGGCGCGGGCCGCGGGCGCCAGCAGCGCCAGGCCCACGAACACCGCCCACCACGCTCGTTTCATGGCTGGCTCCCTTCTGGGCCGCTCCAGGCAGGGCGCGACCCCTCGGGTGAACAGCGTCGAGGTTGGCCGAGCCACCGGGGTCGGGTCAAGCTCTAACGGGTCACGCGGCGGCCGCTCGCGACGTGGGACGCGCGGGGGTCGCGCGCGGACAGGACTCGCGGGGACGTCGCGCACGCTACTGCCGTGTCTGGACGAGATGCACCGTGGCGCCGCAGTGTCGCGCGAGCAGGTCCGCCACCCGCGCGAGCATCGCCGAGAGATGGTCCCCCGGCCGATCCACCGGGCAGTAGATCACGGCGAGCAACGCACGCGTGGCCTGCGTGACCTGCGTGCGCGCGGAGTCCGACGTGGGGGCGCCGAACGCGCCGTCGTCGTCGGCGAGCAGCGGCCGGCCGGCGAGGTTCACGACCCCCTTGCGGATCCCTTCGTAGTGCTCACCCGGACGACCGAGTCGCGCGACGATGGGACCTTTGACGAGCGCGCGATCGTAGAGCCCGATCGGGAGTTGATGCTCGAGCGAGGCGAGATTGCACACGTCGACGGTCGGATGGATGACGGGCAGCCCCTTGCCCTGCAGCACGCGCCGCAGCAACGCCTCGCTCGCGGGCCGCGACTTCGTGGGATCGACGCCCAGGCGGTGGAACATGCCGCGCGTCTCGGCGACGCCGGGCAGATCGGCGGCGGCGCGTCCCCCGGTGCGACGCAACAGTTCTCGGATCGAGTCATCGCGCTCGCGCTCGAACGCGTCCCCGAGCGGTTCGCCGGTCAACCCGGCGGCTTCGAGCCAGCCCAGCGTGACGATGCCGCGAAGGGCTTCGTCCATCTCGAGCGCGAGACCACGGGCCTGGAGCGACATGGTGGTCTCCTGATGTGGGCCCTGCGCTCATCACGAACGCTGCACGAACGCTGCCGTGATCCACGTCGCGGATGCTCTCGCGTCCCGCGATGGCGATGATCGATGAGCGGGCGGCGGGAAATCCATTTCCGACCCAATGCACGTTGGCGCAAAGGCCCCCAGTGCGATTGCGGCCTAAACTCTTGTCAGCGCCGCCCGCCGGTCCCTGAGTCCTGAAGGAGGTCGCGTCCGTACTTCCTCGCGCCGCTCCAACCGGCGTGACCATCGCGCGCGATGCTTGTTCGCTGCGCGACAGCGCGGTGTGAATCGTGGGCGCACCATAGCGTGCGCCGCAGAGCCTGCCAACCGTTTTTCGCCGCGCGCGAGAAAATTCTTCTCGGGCTCGCTCCGCGAAATTCGTGCGCAGCACACGTGAACTCACACGAGAGATTTTTCTCACGCGTGACGCCCCACGCTCGTGGGTCGGTCAGCGATGCCTCGCGCGTCGAGCAGCGAGCGGTGCACGTGTCGTGCCGCGGTCGAGCGCACCACGGGCCGCGTGCGCCGTGCCGGAGTCCGCGATCACCGCGTCCACACGATGAACTCGCTGTGTTGGAGCGCGCTGCGCGCGCGGCTTCAGGACGCGCTGGAAGGCGTTTCCGCCGGCGGCAGCCGGCGCGTGACCGAGCGCACGCGCCACGTGCGGCGCTCCTCGCCCTCGCCCAGCTCGAGCGAATCCCCGATGCCGCGGCCCAGGATCGCCTTCGCGATCGGCGTCTGGTGCGAGATCACGTGATCGCCCAGATGGTGCTCGCCGTCGCCGAGGATCCAGTACGCGGTCGTCTCCTCGCCGCTCTCCAGGACGACCTCGGTGCCGAGGCCGGCCACGCCGTCGCGGTACTCGGCGTCCTCCACGAAGCGCGCCCGCGAGATGCGCAACTGTAACGATCCCGCGCGCTTCTGGGCGTTGCTCTGCTTGAGCTTCGCCGAGTGGTACTCGGCGTTCTCCTTCAGGTCACCGAGCTCGCGGGCCTTCTGGATGGTCTGCGGGATCGTGGTGCGCAGCTCGCGCTCCAGCTCCTCCAGCTCGCGCTGGAGCCGCGCCCAGGTGGCCCGGGTCATCACCGGCGTGTCGAACTCCTCGGCCTGCTCGCCGACCTGGCTGAAGAGCGCGTCGGTCTTCTTCTGCCGGTGGTCCAGCACCCACTGCTTCTCGTCCGGCATGCCCACGCGCGCGACCGCGTCGAGCGCCGGGAACAGGAAGCGATCGCTCGAACGCCATTGTCTCAACAGCACGCGCAACTTGAGCCGTGCCTCGTTCGGCGGCGTGACGCCCGCGAGCATGCGCGGGAACACGCCGCCGGCGTCGATCCAGCGCAGCACCTTCTCCCCCGTCGATGGCTTGGGCTTCTCCTCGATCAGCTGGAGCGAGGCGATGAACAGCCGCCACGCGTCATCGGGCGGCTTGCCCGAGGCGATCTGGTCCTCGATCAACCTCAGCATGGCCGCCGGGTAGTGCACGGCGTCGTCGACCAACGTGCGTCGCAGCCGCGCCTTGCCGGCGTCGTCGAGCGCGGCGAGGTCCTTCTCGGCCGCTTCGCGCACCGCGGCGAAGCGCGAGTCGAGCGCCGAGAGCGTGGCCTCGGCCGCGACACCCGCCTCCCGCGAGTCGGCGAGGAACGCCAACTGCTCGTCCTCGAACGACAGGTCGCTGATGCCGATCTCGAGCCCCCACAACGCTCTCACGACACCCAGCCACACCGGTCGCTGCTCGGGGAACCAGCGCGCGAAGCAGAGCCCGGCGCGTGCGCGGTCGGCCTTGTCGGCGTCGGCATCGAGCGTGAGCCGCTGCACGAACCGACCGAAGCGCACCTTCAGTTGATCCTCGAGCGTCGGGTGCTGGGCGAGGAACTTGCGGATGGTGCCGAGGTTCGTCTTGGCGGGCTTCCTCACCTCGAGCGCGGGCAGGGGCGCGTCGTCGACATTCTCGGCGCCTCCGGCGCCGGCGGGGCCGGACGCCCCCGAGCCCGCGGCGGCGAACCTGCGTTCCGGCGCGAGCTTGTAGAACTGTTCGAACGCGCGTGCGTGGTCGATGCGCGGGTCCTTCTCGCACGCGGGTTTCGCTTTGCGCCAGAACACGGTCCAATCCTTGGCCGGCACCAGGTCGGTGCTGATCAGGAACAGCTTCAGCCGGTTCGCGTCGGCCGCGCCGCCCAGGCACTTGAGGGCGCTCACGATCATGCCCGCCTGGTCCTCGGTGCGCAGGCGCGTCACCTCGGCGGGGTTCGTGAAGCGCACGAGCCGGATGTCGTCCTCGGCCACCGGCGTGAGCGTCCGCCGCGCCGCCACGTACGGCATCTTGTGGCCCTTGGACTTCATGAAGTCGACGACGATCGTGACCGTGTCGTTGGACACGATGCGGCCCGGGCCGAAGCCGTCGTGCAGCACGCCGCGTCCCGGCGCGAGCGAGGCGATGGTGTCGAACGCCTCGATCGCCTTGGGGAGCGGGACCTCGGGATCGCCGAGCCCGCTCTGGGTGACCGCCTCGTCCAGCTTCGGCACCTGCTGGCCCGGGCCCTGCTTCAACGCCACCGTGATCGCGTCGCGGAACGGCTCGGCGCCGGAATCCCCCTTCGCCGCCACGGCCGCGGCCACCACCTTGCGCAGCGGATCCAGCGCGCCACCCGCACGGTTGCTCTTCCCGAGCCCGGACACCGCGATGTCCGCGATGTCGCGCGCTTCCTTGAACGCGCCCTTGCCCGCCACCACCGGGAGTGCCGCCGCCACGTGCAGCAGGCCCTCCCAGTCGTCGTGCTCGGCCAGCTCGTCGGCCGCCGACTCCAGGTCTTCGTAACGCGCTTCGTCGGCGAAGCGCGGCGCCAGGTCGCCGAGCAGCGCGCGGCGGTCGTCGCCGCGGCCCGCATCCCCGAGCCGCTTGGCCAGCTTCTGCGCCAGCTCGAGGTCGTCGGGCATGATGGCCCACGCGCGCGACAGCGCGTCCAGCCGGTCAGGGTCCTTGCCCAGCCCCTCGTGCGCCTCGACCAGCAGCCGGGCCGCCGCCTGCGTCTGGACCAGCGACAGCGAGCGTTCGGCGATGGCCGCGAGCGGCTCCCACTTCTTCTTCGCGAGCACCTTCTCACCGAGCGCCAGCAGCGTCTGCTGGGCACGCTCGACCTCACCGTTCAGCGCGCACACGGCCGAGAGCAGGTAGTACACGCCCCACGACGCGTCGGGCTGCTTGAGCCGCCCGCCCAGCTCGTCCCGCATCCAGGCGAGGCGCTTCTCCGCCTGGGCGTCATGCGCCAACGTCTCGAGCAGGGTGCGTGCCGGGGCCGAAATGTCGGCTCCGATCTCGCCACGGAGCACGGGAGGGAGGGCGTCGCGGACGGGCATGGCCTCGCTGGTGGTGAAGAGACGGCGGCTCGTCTGAAGGGCAGGGGACTATCGCGCAGCCGGCGCGGGCGCGCAAGCGCGCCCCGCCGCCGTCACTCCACCGGCAGCCCCGCCTCCGCGTGCTCCGGGAAGCCGCCGCCCTGGTCCAGGAGCTGCGTGAACCCGGCGCGCCGCAGAACGCTGATGCCGATGCGCGAGCGCGTGCCGCCGCCGCAGAAGACCGCGAGCGGGCGGTCGCGCGGCAGCTCGCCCGCGCGCTCGGGCAGGTAGCCGAGCGGGATGTGCCGTGCCCCGGGGATCCCCTGGCCATCGCGCTCGGCCGACCCGCGCACGTCGAGCAGCACCAGGTCGCCCTTCTTCGCGCGCTCGAACGCCGCTTTCGCGTCGATGGAGGGGGTGGCCGAGAGCGGCCCGCGCGCGCGCTCCCACGCGGCGAACGCGCCGGGACCGTACCAGCCGCGCACGTCGTCGAGGCCGATCATCGCCAGCTGGCGCACCGCGGCGAGCGCGCGCGCGCCGTCGTCGGCGAGCAGCGAGAGGGGCTTGTCGTAGGGCAGCAGCCAGCCCGCCCAGGTCGGGAAGCTGCTGCCGACCGGGATCGAGAGCGTGCCCGGGATGGCGCCCTCCAGCATCTGCTTCGTCGAGCGCAGGTCGATGACAACGTCGCCGCGCTCCAGCGCGGCGACGAGTTCCTCGTCGGGCAGCCGCGGCGGCTCGCGGAACGGACCGAGGATCGCCGGTCCCTCCTTGTTCATGCGCTTCATGTGCTTGAAATAGGCCGGCGGCTCGGGCTGGCCGGCGAGCACCTCGCGCACGAACTCGGCCTCGCTCGCGGCACGCACGCCCCAGTTCGTGAGCTTCTCGTAGCCGAGCGACGTGGCGGGGAGCCCGCCCAGGTTCTTGCCGCACGCCGAGCCCGGGCCGTGTCCCGGCCACAACAGCAGGTGCCCGGGGAACGCGTCGCGGAAGCGCGCGAGCGACGCGTAGAGCGTGCGTGCGCCCTTCTCCATCGTGCCCTTCATGTTCGCCGCGCGCTCGAGCAGGTCGGGCCGGCCCACGTCGCCCACGAACACGAAGTCGCCGGTCAGGACGCCGATCGGCTCGGCACTCGCCGCCTCGTCGGTGACGACGAAGCTCACGTGCTCGGGCGTGTGCCCGGGGGTGGCGAGCACGTCGAGCCGCGCGCGGCCGGCGCGGATCGTGTCGCCGTTCCGGACGCGCTTCACGTTCGGCTCGTCCGCCCAGCCGTACTTCCAGTCGGCGTCCCCCTCGTCGGAGAGATACGCCGTGGCGCCCACGCGCCGCGCCAGCTCGCGCGTGCCCGAGAGGTAGTCCGCGTGGATGTGCGTCTCGGTGACCGCGACGATCGTCACCTTCTCCACCGCGGCGGCCTTCACGTAGGCCTCGATGTCGCGGTTGGGGTCGACGACGATCGCCTCGCGCGCGGAGGTGTCCGCCAGGAGGAAGCTCGCCTGCGCGAGCGGCTCGTCGTAGTAGCGCTTGAGGAGCACGGCCTCGTCTCCGGAGGGTGGGCCGGCAAGGTGCGACATGCCTGCCCCGGGCGCAACCGGGCGCGCCCGGCCAGTGACGGGCGGTGCGGACTGCCGCTAGACTCCGCGGCCATGAAGATCTACACGCGCACCGGCGACGACGGCACGACCGGGCTCCTGGGCAAGGCGCGCGTGCCCAAGCACGACGCGCGCGTCGAGGCGTACGGCAGCGTCGACGAGCTGAACGCGGTGCTGGGCGTGGCCCACGCACAGGATGGTGAAAGACTCTTCGGCGAGCTCCTGCCCGGATTCCAGTCGACGCTGTTCCAGATCGGGGCCGAGCTGGCCACGACCGACGCCGACCTGCTCACGCGCCTCGTCCGCGTGACGGCGGAAGACGTGACCGCGCTCGAGCGCGAGATCGACCGCTTCGAATCCGAGCTCACGCCGCTCACGCAGTTCGTGCTTCCGGGCGGCGCACCGCTCGCGGCAGCACTCCACCACGCCCGCACGGTGTGCCGGCGCGCGGAGCGTCGGGTCACGGCGCTCGCCGCACGCGAAGCGGTGAGCCCGCACGTCGTCCACTGGCTCAACCGCCTCGCCGACCTGCTGTTCGTGATGGCGCGGCTCGCCAACGCCCGCGCCGGCGTGCCGGACCGGGCGTGGGTGCCACGGTCGAAGCCGTAGCGACGCCCACGTCACGATGAGCGACGCGCCCCTCAACGCGCCGGCCGCCGCGCCACGCTCGCGCTGGCGCAACATCTTCTTCGGTCCCGCCCGCCTGCGCGCGGGCTGGCGGCTGGCACTGTTCGTGGTACTCACGACGCTGCTCTCCGCGGCGGTGCGCGCCGTCGTGGTCGCGGCGAAGATCCCGCTCGGCGACGACTGGACGCCGGGCGCGTTCGTCGGCATCGAGTTGCTCACGTTCGCGATCGCCGTCGCCGCCACCGCGATCATGGCGCGCATCGATCGGCTGCCGTTCGCGCGCTTCGGTCTGCCGTGGCGCCAGGCGTTCGGTGACCTGTTCTGGGAAGGCTCGCTCTGGGGCTTCGGCGCGGTGATGGTGTTGATCGCGGCGATCGCCGCGCTCGGCGGCTACCACGTGCACGGCTGGGCGATGGACGGCCGCGCGCTCGTCGTGACCGCCGCGCTCTGGGTCATGGCGATGGTGGGCGTGGGGCTCTCCGAGGAGGCGCAGTTCCGCGGCTACCCGCTCGCGGCGCTCGCCGACGGCATCGGCTTCTGGCCCGCGTCCGTGGTGCTGTCGCTCGACTTCGCCGCCACGCACTACTTCTTCAAGCCGATGGAGAACGTGGCCGACGCGCTGAGCGTGGGGCTCATCGGGTTGTTTCTCTGTTTCACGCTGCGGCGGACGGGCAGCCTGTGGTTCGCGATCGGGTTCCACTTCGCGTTCGACTTCGCGGCGATCCCGTTCGTCGGCGCGCCCAACACCGGCAACCATGGCCATCCGGTGGATACTCGACTCCTGAACGCCACGTTCTCGGGCCCCGACTGGCTCACGGGCGGCGTGCGCGGCATCGAGGCGAGCTGGCTCGTGTTCCCGGTGATCGCGGGGCTGTTCGGGCTGTGCCATTGGAAGTTCCGCGAGGCCCGTTTCCCGCCGCCCACGGAAACTTGACGTTAGGGTTCGTGCGACGTGCGCTGAGAGCCCCGGATCGGCTCGGCGGAAGACCCACTTGATTTCTCGGGCGGTCATGTCGATAATCTTCCTGTCACCTTCCTCGCGGTGGAGCCGCGGACCTGCAGCACCCGCGCTTTGAATCCGCTCCCCCGCGTCCCGCCCGCCACGCGAACGCGCTTTTGGTATTGGCGCGACGCCGTGCGAGCGTGTAGGTTCCTCGCTCGGAGCTTCGGGCTCAAGGAACGGAAGGCCGAGGCCCATGGCGCCAGGCGCTGGCCGCAGCGGACCTGGTCGCCGTAAAGATTCCGCACCGCGCGTCCCGGACCTTGGGAGTCGGGCAGCGGTGACGCCGGGGCGAGCAGCAGCGCCGCCCATCGGCAGCCAGCAGGCGAGCGCGTCTTGATCCGCGCGTGCGATGCACCGTGAAAGGAACACGGCCATCGCCCCGGAGGCGCTCACCGGTTCCACCGCGCAGCTTCGTGGCGTCATCGATCCACGCTGTTGCACAGGTCCACCCCGGCGCACCACGAGTGCGCGCCGGAAGGAAAGTCATGAGACCACGTCGTCGCCGCCCCCGTGGCATGCGTCCGCAGGGACCGCCCGCACCGGGCGCACCACCCGAAGCCATGCCGTACGACGCCCCCGCGTCGCCCTACGGAGGGGGTTCCTCCGCCGACTACTCACCACCGACGCCCGACTACGGCAGCGAACCATCGGGGGAACCCCCGATGAGCGCTCCGATGAGCGGCCCGCCGATGGGATCTCCGGGTGGTTACGACCAGGGCGGCGGCAGCGCGCCACCGCCGAACGGCGCAGCCGGCAGTCAGGGCTACGACCCCCGTTACGAACGTCAAGGACGCAGGAGAAGGCGCCGCCCCCGTGGCGGACGCCCACAAGGAATGAATCAACAGCAACAACCGCAGCAACAGCAGGGTGGTTATCCCCAGCAGTACAGCAACAACCAGAGCGGACGGCGCGGACGACGCGGCCGTCGTGACGTGGGCACGGGCGGCAGCAGTCGCCCCGGCCGCCCGCAGCGCCCCGGGCTCGAGATATTGAAGGAGCTGCAGCAGGCAGGTGCTGCGCTCGATCCCACCGAGCGGCTCATCATGGAGCTGCCGGCGGGCCAGGGCGATCCGCCGTACGGGGATCGCGTCACCGGGCGCGCGATCGATGTGATCGCGCCCATCGGCCGCGGCCAGCGCGTGTTGCTGGTGGCGCCGCCCAAAGCGGGCAAGACGCGCATCCTCCAGGCCATCGCCGCCTCGGTCGCGCACAACCACCCGGACGTGAAGGTCTACGCGCTCCTCGTGGACGAGCGGCCGGAAGAGGTCACCGACTTCAAGCGCAACACGCCGGCCGAGGTGATCGCCGCCTCGAGCGACATGAGCGTCGACGAGCACATCGAGACCACCGAGCTGGGCATGCAGAAGGTGGCGAGAGACGTGCTCGACGGCAAGGACGTCCTCCTGTTGCTCGACTCGATCACCCGTCTCGCGCGCGCTTACAACGCCGCCGCCGGCAACGGCGGGCGGACGATGTCGGGCGGCCTCGACTCGAACGCGATGCAGTCGCCGCGGCAGATCTTCGGCGCGGCGCGCAAGATCGAGAATGGCGGCTCGCTGACGATCATCGGCACCGCGCTCGTCGATACCGGATCGCGCATGGACCAGATCATCTTCGAGGAGTTCAAGGGCACCGGGAACAGCGAGATCTTCCTGTCCCGCGAGCTGGCCGAGCGCCGCATCTACCCGGCGATCGACATCCCGAAGAGCGGCACGCGCAAGGAGGAGAAGCTCATCGCGCCCGGGCAGATCACGATCTTCCAAGCGCTGCGCCGGATCCTCGTGCAGATGCCGCCGCAGGAGGCGATGCTCAAGCTCGTCGACCGCCTCAACCGCACCAAGACCAACGACGAGTTCTTCAACCTGGTGAAGGTGGGCGAGAGCTAGAGGCGGGCGGAGACAGCAAGCCTGCTATCCGTTCTGGAACGGATAGAACCGGCTGGGCGCTGCACGTTCGACTCCCTGCGACCATGCGCCCCAGGCTCGTCGTGTGGGTGGTGCGGGTGCGGATGGTGGTGGCTCGTCATCGACACCTACTGCGCCGTCTCGTTGTACGCGCCGCACTTCCCGCATTTGACGACGAAGCTCCGGGCCTGTTCGGCCATCAGGTCCCTCATCAGCGGGATCCCGCAGTTGCCGCACGTGTAGCTGAGCGGGCCGCCGCCGCGGAGCGCCAGGTCGCGGCCGCGCGGGATCAGGACTGCGCGACTGCCGGGCGCCGGTTCGGGGATGACGCGCATCGCGTGGGTTTGTTTGGCCATGGCTTGGCGCCTCTTTTCGGGGGCTCGGCCGCAGGTGGCTCAGTCGGGGACGATACGCGAGCCAAGCTTGCGTCGGGACGTCCATGGTACGGTCTCCCTCCCAAGGAGGGCCTGCACATGGACGTCTCCCGCCGCACATTCCTCGCCACCGCCGGAGCGGTCACCGCCGGCGCGCTCGTTCCCGGGCGGCTGCTCGCCGCGGTCAAGAAGCACACGCCGCCCACGCCCGATCTCTCGAACTGGGCGGCCGTGAAGGCGCTGTTCCCGCTCGCCAAGGACAAGGTGCAGTTCGCGGGCTTCTTCATCGCGTCACACCCCAAGCCCGTGAGCGACGCCATCCAGGCGTTCCGGCGCGCGATCGACGAGAGCCCGTTCCTGCAGGTCGAGCACCGCATGTTCGAGTCCGAGACCGCGAACGCGCTGCTCGAGGTCTGCAAGGCGGCCGCGCCGTACATGGGCGCCAAGCCCGACGAGATCGCGCTCACGCAGAACACAACGACCGGGCTGGCGCTCGTCTACCACGGCCTGCCGCTCAAGCCCGGCGACGAGATCCTCGTCACCGAGCACGACCACTTCGTTCACCACGAGGCCGTGCGCACCGCGGCGCTGCGCGCCGGCGCGACCACGCGGCGGGTCGCGCTCTACGACGACGCCTCGCAGGTGACCGCGGACGACGTCGTCGCCCGCATCGAGAAGGCGATCCGCCCGGAGACGCGCGTGCTCGGCGTGACCTGGGTGCACTCCAGCACCGGCGTGCGGCTCCCCATCCGCGCGATCGCGTTCCTCGTCGGCCAGGTGAACGCGCAGCGCGATGCGAACCGGCAGCTCCTGCTCGTGGTCGACGGCGTGCACGGGTTCGGCTGCATCGACGAATCCGCCGCCGAGCTCGGCGCCGACTTCTTCAGCGCCGGCACGCACAAGTGGATGTTCGCGCCGCGCGGCACCGGCGTCCTGTGGGGACGCGCCGACCGCTGGCCGCTCATCCGGCCCATGATCCCGTCGTTCGCGAGCCTCGCGCTGTACGAAGCGTGGATGAAGGACGCGTTGCCACCGCCCACGGATGCGGCGATGGTGTCGCCGGGCGGGTTCCAGGCGTTCGAGCACCAGTGGGCGATGGCCGCCGCGTTCCAGATGCACGCGAAGCTGGGCCGCGCGCGCGTCGCCGCGCGCATCCGCGCCCTGAACGACCAGCTGAAGCAGGGACTCGCGGCGATGAAGCAGGTGCACGTGCACACACCCATGGCCGCCGACGTCTCCGCCGGCATCGTCGCGTTCGAGGTCGCGGGCTTGAAGCCCGAGCAGGTGGTGGCGAAGCTGCTCGAGAAGAACGTGGTCGCGAGCACGAGCCCCTACCGGGTCACTTACGCGCGGCTCTCGGCGGGACTCATCAACGACGAGCAGGAAGTGGACACCGCGTTGCGTGCGGTGCGCGGACTTGCGGGCGCCTGACCTCGTTTCTTCTCTTCGCCGCGTGCGTGAAGAAGCAGGTATGTGCCCGATACCGGCGAGCGGGAGAACCCGCTAGGGTCTTCTACATCGATCCGGCCGTTCCGAGATTCGCTGTCCGGAGGGCTGGACGACATGAGGAGATCCGGGTTGGGCTGCACGTTCGCGTGCAGCCTGCTCCTCGGGGCAGTAGCGCTCGCCGCCTGCCCTGATACAGCGCGCGCACAGGCCGTCCGCCGCGAGTTCTGGGTCCCGAACAGCATGGTGCGCGCCGCCGTTCTCGACGGCAGCACGCTCTATGTCGGCGGCGACTTCACGCGGGTGGGGCCGGTCACGGGCTCCGGCGTGCCGATCGATATCCACACCGCGGAGCCGGTGGCGGGCTTCCCGATGGTCAACGGCGACGTCTCGTGCGCACTCACCGATGGCGCGGGCGGCTGGTTCATCGGCGGCGACTTCACGTCGGTGGGCGGCGCGCCGCACACCGACCTCGCGCACGTGCTCGCGGACGGCACCGTGTCCGCATGGGACCCGAGCCCGGACGGGCCGGTCCAGGCGCTCGCGCGCATCGGCACATCGCTCTACGTGGGCGGCCTCTTCGGCCTGATCGGCGGGCAGTCGCGCAGCCAGATCGCGGCGCTCGACCTCGCGAGCGGTGCCCCCACGACGTGGAACCCCGGGGCGGACGGCGCGGTCTACACGCTCGTCGCGAGCGCGAACACGATCTACGCCGGTGGCGCGTTCGCGAACATCGGCGGCGCGGCCCGCGGCCGGATCGCGGCGCTCGACGCCACGACTGGGCTCGCGACCGCGTGGAACCCGAACGCGCTGCCGGACTACTCGTCCGTGATGTGCATCGCCGTGGACGGCGGTCGCGTCTACGCGTCGGGGAGCTTCATCGCCATCGGCGGCCAGATGCGAAGCGGCCTCGCCGCACTGGACCCGGGCACGGGGTTCGCGACCGCGTGGAACCCGGGCCCGGGGCCGACGTTCACGTACGTGCGCTCGATCGTCCCCGCCGGCAACACGGTCTACGTGGGCGGTTCGTTCAGCACCGTCGGCGGCAGCGACCGCGCCTCGCTGGCTGCGCTCGACGCCACGACCGGGCAGGCGACCGCGTGGGATCCGGGCGCCGACGGCCCGGTGGGGGCACTCGCGCTCGCCGGCGGCACGCTCTATGTGGGCGGCGCGTTCACCCACGCCGGCGGGCAGGAGCGCCTTCGCGCCGCGGCGATCGACACCGCCACCGGTACCGCCACCGCGTGGCACCCGGACTTGAACCCCGTCGATGCCACGGTGTCGGCGCTGGCGCTCGATGGTGATCAACTCTTCGCGGGCGGCACGTTCACGAGCGCCGGCGGTGTCGCGCGCCACCACGTCGCGGCGATCGACGTGCGGAGCGGGCAGCCCACGGCCTGGGACCCCGGCGCGGACGACGTCGTCGACGCGCTCGCGTTGAGCGGTGGCACGGTGTACCTGGGCGGTGACTTCCTCGCGGTCGGCGGCATCCCGCGCGCCCACGTGGCCGCCGTCGATCGCACGAGCGGGCAAGTGACGCCGTGGGACCCGAACGCGGATCGCACCGTGCGCGCGCTCGCGACCGACGGCGGCGCGGTGTACGCGGGCGGCGAGTTCGCCGAGATCGGCGGGCAGGTCCGCACGTTCATCGCCGCGATCGATCCGGTGACCGGTGCGGCGACCGGCTGGGCGCCGCAGGCGAACGGTGTCGTGCGCGCGCTCGCGCTCGCGGGCGGCTCGCTCTACGCGGGCGGCATGTTCACGCTGACCGGCGGCCAGACGCGCAACCACATCGCGGCGCTGGACGCGGCGAGCGGGGCGGTGAGCCCGTGGGACCCCGATGCGAACGACTGGGTCGGTGCGCTCACGCTGGACAAGGGCTCGGTGATCGCCGCCGGCGCGTTCACCGGCATCGGTGCGGCCGGGCAGAACCTGGTCGCCTCGCTGGACGCCGGGAGCGGTCACTCGAGGTGGCCGCCCGAGGACCCGATGCTGTGCACGAGCTCGGGGCCGGAGTGCCTGCCCGGCGCGGAAGCGCTGGCCGTGAACGGCACCAGGATCTTCGCCGGCGGCCGCGGGCAGTATGGCCGCGGCACGCTGACCGCGAGGGATGCTTTGTCCGGCGTCGCGATCGACTGGTCACCAGAGCCGATCGGTGCCGTGTTGGCGCTCGCGGCGAGCGACAGCACGCTCTACGTGGGCGGCGACTTTCACAGCATCGCGGGCGAGCCGCGGACGTTCCTCGCCGCGCTCGCGGTGAGCGGCCTGGCGCCGGTGGCCGGCGTCTCACCGCGACCGGTCCCGGGCTCTCGGATCTTCCTACGCGGCGTGCGGCCCAATCCTTCTCTCGCGGGATTGACGGCCGCGTTCACGCTTCCTGACGCGGCCGCCGCGCGCCTCGAACTCAACGATCTCGCGGGCCGTCGCGTCCTGGCACGCGACGTCGGTCGCCTGGGCGCCGGCGAGCACGTCGTGGACCTGACCGAGGGCCGCCGGCTCGCACCGGGGATCTACCTGCTACGGCTCACGCGCGGTGACGAATCCGTCACCGCGCGTGCCGTGGTCATTCGCTGATCCTCACCGCCGGGTCAGGGCTTCACTCCCGTGTCCACCCAGTGGACCATGTCCAGGAAGTTCTGCGCCAGCTCGTTCGTCGTGAAATCCACGTGGCCGTAGCTGTTCTTGGACCGCTGGACGAGGTTGTCGCTGTAGCCGCTCGCCGCCACCGCGCTCGCGAGCAGCCCTTCGTGGAAGAACGGCACCACCGGGTCGCGGGTGTTGTGGATCGTGAGCACCGGGATGCGCAGCTCGCCCGAGGGCTCGCCGTAGTGGTCCATCCACGCTCTCGCGTCCGCGGTCGACTGGAAGCGCGCGACGCCCGCGTTGATGGGATCCGTGACCGCGGGCGGCAGCGGGCCCGTGTACGCGTGACCCGTGTTGTCGAAGAACCCATGGCCGTGCGTGCGACCCAGCAGGTCGCCCGCACCCTGCATCTGGAAGCCGAGCACGGTGATGAGCGTCGTGGTCAGCTCCGTTCCGTTGTTCCCGGCCAGCGGGTGGCGGGTGATGAGGTTCAGGATGCCCAGGTTGGTCGGGTTCGCCTGCACCGCCGTGGACACCGGGATGATCAGCTGCGTGGTGGGGTTGGTGAGCGGGATCGGGTCGTAGAGGCCGCCCAGGTGCACCGTCGGGAAGAGCACATCGAACAGCACCTTCGTGTCGCTGATGTACTCCAGCTCCGCGCGCGTGCCGCCCACGACGCCGCTCGCGAGGAACGCGCCGTCGTACTGCTGCGGGAATTTTTCCGCCAGCTCCATGCCGATGATGCCGCCCAGCGAGACACCGAACAGGAACACGCGGTTCGGCTTCGCCACCTGCGAGACGAACAGGCCGCGGAGCTGGTGCGACTGCCGCATCGCCTCGGGCACCGCGTAGCCGTTCTCGGAGAAGCTCGACGCCGCCACCGCGAAGCCTTCAGCGAGCAGCCGGTCGCGGATGGCGCCGTTGTTCGGCAGGCCGATGGGCGCGCTGGGATTGGAATAGCCGTGCAGGTAGAGCACGAGGTCCCCGTTCCACTCGGCCGGCTTGTCGAGCGAGTAGAGCGCGCCGGGCCCGATCTCGCCCTCGAGGTGGACGGCTTCGCCGCTGATCGTGGCCAACCCTGCGGGCGCGTGCGCGGCCGACGTGGCCCGCGCGAGCGGTGACGTCGGTGACTGCCGGCCGCAGCCGGCAAGGAGCACGACTGCCGCGAGCGCCGCGGCGAGAGCGTACGTATGCGAGTGGCCACGAGCGACCATGCTGCGGCCTGGGGACTCTGCGACCATGACTGCCTCCCGACGGAGCGGCCAGGACCGCCCCACCCGGTCGGGCTGGCGGTCCACTGGCGACATGGAGGACGGTACCGGGGGTACGTGCGCCTTCCACATCGACCGTCGTGGCAGATGGCAAGTGTGACGCGGCCGGAACGCGATTCGCGCCCTTGGCCCGCACGTGTACGTGGCCTCGGCGGGTCGGGATGTCGTTGGCGGCCCTCGACCCGCGTGCACGGAGGCTCCACCCGCGGCGCACGCGAGTCAACGTGAATGTGAATTATCGGGCCAAGTGAATTGCGGTCAGCGCCCGCCGGCGTGGACCTCCGCGGCGCGGGCGAGCGCCCGGTCCAGGTCGGCGCAGATGTTCGCGTGGCCCACGTGCTCGTCGAACTCGGCCTGATCCATGAGCTTCGCCGGTTGCTCGCGCGCGCCGCAGAGGATCAGCGTGCGCTTCGTGGCGTGGAGCGCGTCGGCCAGGTCCTCGAGCGCGCCGAGGCCGCTGCCGTCGAGCGCGGTCATGTTGCGAAGACGAAGGATCACGATCGGCGGCAGCTCGGCGAGCCGGTCCGTGATCGCCGAGAGCTTGTCCAAGCCGCCGAACAGGAACGGCCCCTGGATGCGGAACACGGTGACGTACCCGGGCACGGCCTTGTCCTGCATCAGGTGCACGCGCGCCGCCTCCACGTCCGCCGCGGTCTCCTCGGTGACCGTCGTGGTCTTGGCGATCTTCCGGATCATGAGCAGCGCGGCGAGGATCATGCCCACCTCGACCGCCACGCTCAGGTCGGCGAACACGGTGAGCGCGAACGTCGCCAGCCAGACGCTGATGTCGTTCTTGGACAGCCTCAATATGTCGGGGATCTCGCGCCACTCGCCCATGTTGTAGGCGACCACGAGCAGGATCCCGGCGAGCACCGAGAGCGGCACGTCGCGCGCGAGCGGCGCGGCGACGACGAGGACGAGCAGCAGGGTCACCGCATGGACGATCCCCGCGACCGGCGTCTTCGCCCCCGAGCGGATGTTCGTCGCCGTGCGCGCGATCGCCCCCGTCGCCGGGAGCCCGCCCACGAGCGGCGAGGCGATGTTGGCGATGCCCTGCGCGAAGAGCTCCGCGTTCGGGTCGTGGCGGTCGCCCGCCATGCGGTCGGCCACGGTCGCCGACATCAGCGACTCGATCGCGCCGAGCATCGCCACGGTGAGCACCGAGGGCAGGAGCGGCATGATCATGTCGGGGCGGAACGTGGGGATGTGCACGGGCGGCAGCCCTGACGGGATGCCGCCGAAGCGCGAGCCGATGGTCTCCACGTCGAGGTGGAGGAAGCGCACGGCGAGCGTGCCGAGCACCAGCGCCACGATCGCGCCCGGCACGGCCTTCACGTAGCGCTGGAGCAGGAGCACGAGCACGAGCGCGCCGATCCCGAGCGCGGTGGCCTCGGCCGACCAGGTCCCGAGCGCGCGGGCCACCTGGATCATGCGCGGCAGGAACACGCCCGACGGCGACGCGATCTGGAGGCCCAGGAGGTCCCGGAGTTGCGTGCTGGCGATCAGCAGCGCGATGCCATTCGTGAACCCGACCACGACCGAGCGCGGCAGGAAGCGCACGGCGGCCCCGAGGCCCGTCAACCCCATCAGCACCAGCACCAGGCCCGCAAGGAGCGTGCACATGTAGAGCCCGTCGAGGCCGTGCTTGGCGATGATGCCCGAGACCACGACCACGAACGCCCCCGTGGGCCCGCCGATCTGCACGCGCGAGCCGCCGAGCGCGGAGATCAGGAAGCCGGCGACGACGGCGGTGTAGATGCCGGACTGCGGCGAGGCCCCGGACGAGATGCCGAACGCCATCGCCAGCGGGAGCGCGACGAGCCCGACGGTGACCCCAGCAACGCAATCGCTCGCGAACGTCTTCGAGTCGTAGTTGCGTAGCGTGTCGAAAAGCCGCGGCAGGCGGGGACTCACGCCGCGCACCATGCCATAAGGCCGGCTGCTAGCGCACGAGCACGAGCCGCAGCACCTTGGTCGCGCCCGCCGTGCGCAGGCGCACGAGGTACATCGCCGGCGGCGCGACCTGGCCGCGCTCGTCGCGGCCGTCCCAGCGCGCGGCGCGCTCGGCTTCCGTACCACCCCCGGATGCGAGCGTCGCCACGTGCCGGCCCTGGAGGTCGAGCACGTCGAGCACCGCCGCATCGGTGCGCGGTGAAGACCAGCGCACGACGAGCGCTGCCGCTCCCGGGCGGAACGGGTTCACGCTCGCGGAGAGCGAAAGCCGCGCCCCCGGCTCCGGCTCGACGCCGGCCACGGGTGCGCTCGCCTGCACACCGACAACGGCAACGCCCTTTGAAGGGAGGAGACAGTCCACGTCGACCAGCGCCACGCCGCCTTCGCGGATCGTCTGGTAGAGCGTCCCGCCGGCGGCGGTGAACGTCGACTCGTGGTCGGTCATCACGAACCGGATCCGGGCGTGATCCCAGGTTTCGCCGTAGCGATTGTTGGCGATGACCGACAGCGTCGAGCGCGTGCCGTCGTTGGGCCCGTTCCATGTCAGCGACAGCGAGTCGGTGGGCGCGGTCGAGATGCCGCCCGCCGCGTGCATCGGCCCGGGGGAAACGACGCCGTTGCTCACGCGAAAGACGCGGAACTGGCGGCGGTCGATCACCGAGCGGAGCCCGAGGTTGATGGGACGCGCGGCGAGGTTCCCCTCCGCGACGCCGTGGTTGTGGCCCCAGATGGCCGCGTCGAGGCCGAGCGCGCCGGGATTGATCTGCGAGAAGTTCGGTCCGGGCGAGCCGTTCGCGAGCGTGCCGCCGAAGTCGTAGTGATAGAACGCGAGCTTCTTCGTGCCCGGCGGCTGCGCGGCGATGTCGGCCTGGAGCCACGCGATCTGCTCCGCCGTGAAGCTCTGCGCGCCCCAGAGGTCCTGCCGGTAGTGGTCGTACGAGCCGTTGTTGATGTAGGCCTCGAGGCCGATCACGTGCAGCGGCCCGTAGTCGAACGTGAAGTCCTGGGAGTGATACGGGTCGCCCGCGGGCGGGTTCAGGAGCCAGGGCCAGCCGAAGTAGCGCCACCAGTCCTTCCGCGACGTGCCGTCCGGCGGCAGCGTCGCGCCCCAGCCGCCGATGTCGTGGTTCCCGGAGGTGACGAACACCGGATCGAGCAGGCGCGAGAGCATGCCCTGCGCGCGGCCCATCTCGTACATGCCGAGGTACTCCTCCAGCTCGCCCTCGTTCACGAGGTCGCCGGTGTGGAGGATGAACTCCGGGTGGATGACGTTCAGGTCCTCGATCACGGCGTCGAAGTCCGCCATTCCGGACGTGTCGGCGACGTTGATGACGCCGCCGCTCGAGAGCGCGTGCGTGGGCAGGTGCGTGTCGCTGATCTGCGCGAAGTAGTAGTCGGTCTTGAAGCCCGGCAGCACCTTGACCGCGTGCTCGGCGCGGTCGGGGGCGGTGACGTCGGAGGTGAGGTTGAGCGCGTACACCGCTTCGGGCGTGCCCGCCGGCACCGTGAACGACAGCTCCCAGCGGTTCTTCGCCGGCTGCCAGCCGCCGCCGCTCGGCGTCAGCGGCACCGTGAGCGCCCCGAGTTGGAGCGACGCCGACCAGTTGCCCGCGCCGCTCGCGGCGAGCGCCCAGACCGTGAACGCCGAGCCGCGCTGGACCAGCGCCGGCAGGTTCGGGAGCGGCCGCATGATCGTGGTGAGCGTGTCGCCGTAGGTCCATGCCCCGGCCGGGCGAGCGACCGTGATCGAGACCAGCGCGGGCAGCAGACAGGCAAGGATGCGGGGGCGCATGAAGCCTCGAGTGTATCGCATCCGGACGGCTCGGCGTTCGATCATGTGCGGGTCGCCCACCGCAGCCGTCGCCCTTGACGCCGGCGCGGGGCCGCTCCCATGCTGCGCGCCATGCTCAACTGGATTTGGGCTGCGTTCTTCCTCATCGCGTTCGCAGTGGCGGTGTGGCAGGCCGCGGTGGGCGGGAAGCCCGATGCGTTGAAGGACGTGGTCCAGTCGCTCTTCGATTCGTCGAAGACCGGCTTCGAGATCGCGTTGGGACTCACCGGCGTGATGAGCCTGTGGCTGGGGCTCATGAAGATCGCCGAACGGGGCGGCGTCACCGAGTTCATCGCCGCCGCCGTGGGCCCGCTCTTCCGCCGCCTCTTCCCCGGCATCCCGCCCGGGCACGCCGCGAGCGGCGCGATCGTGATGAACCGCTCGGCGAACATGCTCGGGCTCGACAACGCCGCCACGCCGCTCGGCCTGAAGGCGATGAAGGAGCTCCAGAGCCTCAACCCCGAGCCGGACCGCGCCACGGACGAGATGGTGTTGTTCATGGTCATGAACGCGTCGTCGGTGACGCTCGTCCCGATCTCGATCATGACGTTCCGCGCCCAGATGGGCGCTGCGAACCCGGCCGACGTGTTCGTCCCCATCTTGATCGCCACGTTCATCGCCGACCTCTCGGGCCTGCTGCTCGTGGCCGTGATCCAGAAGCTCAACATCTGGAACCGCGTCGTGATGGCGTGGCTCGGCTCGCTCACGGTCGCGGTGGCTGGGCTCGTCTGGCACTTCTCCCGGCTCGCGCCCGACCAGGTGGCGCAGCAATCGGCCGTGCTGGCGAACGCCATCCTGCTCGCGCTGATCGCGTCGTTCCTGATCGCCGGCATCTGGCGCAAGCTCCCCGTCTACGAGACGTTCGTGGAGGGGGCGAAAGAGGGCTTCCAGGTCGCGATCGGCATCGTGCCCTACCTGGTGGCGATGCTCGTGGCCGTCGGCGCGTTGCGCGCGAGCGGTGCGCTCGAGGCGTTCCTGGGTGGCATCAAGGCCGTGGTGGGCCACCTGAACATGGACACCCGCTGGGTGGACGCCATGCCCACCGCGCTCATCAAGCCGCTCTCCGGCGGCGGCGCCCGCGGCATGATGGTGGACACGATGAAGGCGATTGGCGCGGACTCGTTCGCCGGTCGCCTCTCGTGCGTCATCCAGGGCAGCACCGAGACCACGTTCTACGTGCTGGCCGTGTACTTCGGCTCCGTGGGCGTGAAGAAGACGCGCCATGCGCTCGCCTGCGCGCTGTTCTCAGAGTTGGTGGGCGTGCTGGCCGCGATCGCGGTGACGTACCTGTTCTTCGGCTGAGTTGACGCGCTGCACGCGAGTACGACCCGCTCGCGTGTTCTCAACACGAAGACTTGTGCCGGGCTGAACACACGCCTAGCCCTTCGTCCCATTGCCCGAAGCCCAATGCGGACCCACGTTGACTGCGTCAAGGCCGCTTGAAGCTTACGTCGCAGCGAAAGGAGAACCCCATGTCCCCGAAATGGCTCCGCCTTCGCGATCGCCCGGGGGACCCGCTTCCGCAGCTTCCCTCGAGCGACACTCGCTCCCATCGAATCTTGAATAGGCTCTGCACGGCCGCTTGCCTGGTCTTCGCGCTCGCCGCCGTCGCGCTCGCCCAGCCGCGGCGCGAGGATCCGGGCACGGATCCCGGCACGGGCTCGACCAACGAAACCTGGCAGGTGCTGACGATCCCGGGCCTGCCGGCCGGCGCCGTGCTCGGCGACCTGTGGGTGTCGCCGAACGGCAACGTCTACGTTTGGGCGAAGTTCCTGCCCGCCAGCGTCGAGATTGGTACCGATACTGACCCGGACGGCGAGAAGCTCCCGGATCCGCCCGGCGCCCCGAGGCCTTGGTCCAGCGCGCTCTACCGCTACGACGGGATGCGTTGGTCGAGCGTGCTGCGCACGCCGGGTGAGATCGGGAACGCGCTGCTCGGCAGCGGCACCAAGGACGTGTTCGCGACCACCACGACGTCGAAGGGTGATGTGCGCTTCTACAGCTTCAACGGCACGGCCTGGACGCGCCAGAACGTGCCGGGCTATCACTCCGACAAGATCCACACGCTGGCGGGTGTGCCGGGCGATCTGTTCCTCAAGATCGGCAACGTGGTGCTGCGCAACTCGGGCAGCGGCTTCGAGTGGTTCTACGCGCTGCCGGCATCCGAGGCGCCGGTCCGCGGCCTCGTCTACGTCAACTCGTTGCACCTGATCGTGATGTGCTCGCACGGCCAGTACCAGTGGGACATCGGGCAATGGACGGCCTGCAATGACGCCTACGCGTTCACGGACGTCGAGGATGCGTGGGGCACGCGCGATGCGCGCGGCACACTTCAGTTGTACGCCGTCGGCGCGGCCGAGCAGGACAACGGCCTGCGGATCTGGCGATTCACCGAGACCGACCCGATCGCGCACACCGGGACCTGGAACGCGGTGGTCGCCGATCCGCCGGGCGCCGGTGCTTCGAACATCGGTTCCGGCATGCACGTCTGGGGAACGGCGGGCAACGACGTGTACGCCACCGGCGTCGTCGCCGGGGAGGGCCACATGATGAAATTCGACGGGACCACGTGGCGACACCTGGCCCCGCCGGCAGTGCTCGGCATCGTCCACGGCGTCTGGGGCGCGGGTGACGGTTTCGTCTGGTTCTCCGCCGAGAGCGGCCAGGTGATCCGTTACGGCGGTCCGGGCGCAGCGGCCGTCGGAGAACGCAATCCGATGGTAGCCGAGGTGATCCGCGGCGCCCTCACCGTCCGCTATGCGCTGGCGGCAACCACGCCCGTGCAGCTGGGCGTGTACGACGTCATGGGACGGCAGCTCGGAACGATCGAGGATGGGATCCGCGCTCCGGGCACCCACGAGGCGTCGTGGAGCATCGGCTCGCTCGACCCCGGGATCTACTTCGTCAAGCTCCGCACGAGGGGAGCGGCGTTCACGCGTCGCGTGGTCGTGATCAGATAAACCACCGACCACCGGGACATCGGCGCGACGCCAGGTCTCGCCCGTGCAGGAGCAGGCCACGCCCACCTCGGTGGGCGTGGCCGTTTCCGCACCTCAGGCCCGCGCCCCGAACCGGACCGCCGCCTTCGCCCTCGCCTTCGCCGCCTCGACCTCGCGGTCCTTTGGCGGCGCGTTCGTCACCAGCGAGTCGAGCAGCTCGCGCGCCGCGAGCGTGACGCGTTCGACCGCGTGATCGAACGCCGCTTCGTTCGTCTTCGACGGCTTCGTGAACCCGCTCAGCTTGCGCACGAACTGGAGCGCCGACGCGCGCACCTCGTCGTCGGTGGCCGGCGGGCTGAAGTTGTGGAGCGTCTTGATGTTCCTGCACATGGAATCCGTCTCCTCGTCACGGACCGGTCGTCACCGCCTGCGGCGATGTTTGGTTGGCGTGCCGCCCTTCGGCGCGGATCTCGACGCGACGTCCGCGATCAGGCTCGACGTCAGCGCCTGCATGTTACCCGTGGAGTCCGCGAGCCAGAGCCTCGGGGGCCCGCCGTCGGTCGAGAGCACCACCAGGGGCTTTTCCGCCCCGCCGAAGGACAGGTTGCCGGGCATCAGCTGGAAGTTGGGGCCGTCCTTGTCCCAGAGCGTCAGCTGCGAGCCGCCGTTCAGCGCCCGAACCCCGAAACTGAATGGACCGGTGCTCGTGTGCTTCCGCCATTCCTCCCCCGCGAGCGGGTCGCGGAAGAAGACGAGCTGCGTGGAGCCGCCGGCCGACTGCTGGAGCACCGCCCGCGCCGCGCCTTGAGCATCGCGCACGACGAAGTGCTGCGCTTCCAGCGTCTCCGGAGTGCCCATGGGCTGCGCACGACCGAACCACCACGCCGCCCCGCCCATCGCCAGCACCACCAGGAAACTCCCCATCCACATCGCTCGCCGCGCCCCCCGAAGCCCGCGCTCCGCGGCCTCGAGTCGCAACGTGAGCCCCTCCAACGTATGACTGTCCATGTCGGCCCGCCTCCCTCGACGACTACTGGATCGCCTTCCCCATGCCGCGCCGGAGCATCGCGATCTGGCCGGCGTGGTAGAGCTGGTGCTGGATCTGTCCGTGGATGAGCACGTTCCACGACGTCTTGGTGCCCGGCCGGATGCGGCCGAGCTGCGCCGTGGGGAACTTCGCCACCGCGGCGCGGAACGTGCGCTGCGACGACGCGAGCCGCGCGATCGACTTCCGCCATGCCGCGGCCGTCGGCTTCGGCGTCCGGGGAAAGTTGAGCTCGGGCGTCACCTGGGGCTGCCCGCCCGCGAGCCGCGCCGCCACGATCGCGTTCCAGCTCGCGACGTGGTCCACCAGTTCCCAGATCGTGTGCGCGCCCTTCAGCGCGCGCTTCGCGGCCATCGCCGGCGTCACACCCTTCAGCGTCTCCAGCAGCGCCGGACCGTGCCATGCCTGCGCGCGATACGCGCGGTCCAGCAGCTCGAGCGTGCGCTTGCTCTCCGACATCGGCTCTCCTCTCGCTCAGCGTTTCGGTGGCTCGGTCAGCTTGCCCAGGCTCTCGAGTTGCTTGAGCCGCCGGTCGGCCACGAGCCGGCGGCGCTCGGCCGCATCGCGCACGCGCTCGGCGGCGGTGCGCTGCGCGTCCAGCATGTCGTGCAGCAACAGCCGGTACTGGGCGACGGTCGCATCCGCCGGCCGTTTCCCCGCTGACAGCTGGGCATGTCGCGTCGACAGGGCCAGCTCCATCTCGAGCGCGTGGATGTGCGCCGACGCCGCGATGCGGTCGGCGTCCATCCGCTCGGCGTCGGCCTTGAGCGCGTCCCTCATCTGCGTGAGGTAGTCGAGCTCCCTCGTCTGGCGCTTGAACGCGACGTCCAGCTCCGTCGTCGCCACCTGGTCCTGCGCCCTGCGCGCCACGTCGTAGCGCACGCGATTGCTCTGCAGCTCCTCGCGCATGATGCGCGCGCGGCCGTCGGCATCGGCGGCCAGCCGGCGCGTGCCGTCCACCGTGGTGGCGGCGGCGCGATCGCTCGCACGCGCGTCATCGAGCTGGTGCTGCACCTCGCTCGCGCCGCGCGGCACGTACACCGCGAGCAACTCGCCCATCTCGCCGCCGCGCAGCATCGACTCGGAGGTGCCGACGATCGCCGCACGCGCCGATGTGTCCGCGCGGGCCTGCGCGCGCACGGACGCCGGCGCCAAAGCGGCGACGCTCAGGGTGGCTGCGATGACGAGGATGAAGTTGGATCGACGCGCCATGGTGGCCTCCGGCCGGACGGTGAACCATTAGACACCGCGCCGGGACCTGCCCTGGCCCGGACGCGGCCGAGGGAACCGTACCCCGGCCGTCGCGCGGCGCGCCATCCTCCCCCCTGCCGCACGCCGGCGGCCTGCGCCGGCGATGTCCGGTCAGCACGCTGACCCGCGGCCAGGGTTGACAGCGGTTTTGCGGGCGACCCGCGACCGGACGGGGGGACCGGTCGTCTCAATGATTGAAGCGGTGGCCCCAGGCCTCGCGGGCCTCCCGCTTCATCCGGCCGCAGGAAGGACGAAGAAAGCCATGTGGCTCCGTTCCATGCGCATCGCCGCGCTCGTGCTGATCATGACGCTGTCCCCGGCGGGCGTCCGGGCGTTCGGCGTGAACGACGTCATCAAGCTGCAGAAGGAGCAGGTGAGCGATTCATTGATCGTGCTCGCCATCCAGAAGAGCGGCCAGGTGATCCACGTCGGCTCGGACGACTTCCGCCGCCTGAAGCAGGCGGGTGTGTCCGATCAGGTCATGAGCGCCATGCTCCGCAGCGAGCAGGTGGGCTTCCAGAAGAACGCGGCGAACCACGCGGGCGTGAACGCGTACGGCTGGGCGTACGACCCGTACGGTCCATACGCCTACCCGAGATCCAGCCTGTCGCTGGCGTTCAGCTATGGCTACGGCGGCTACCTGTGGCCCGCCTACCGGCCGTACCGCTACCGCCCCTACCTCGGCATCCACTACCGCTATCCGTTCCGGCGCTGGTGAGCTCACGGCGCGGCTGCCGCGCTCAATGCGTCGGGGCGAAGCTCCCGCCCGCGCGCCGCCCGAGCAGCGACATCGCCGTGCCCTGAACGATGAGCAGCGCCGTGAGCGTCACCAGGATGCTCGGCGCCGCCGGCAGGTCGAGCGTCACCGACAGCAGCAGCCCCGCCACGCTCGCCACGAACGCGAACACCCAGCCGACCGCGAGAGCCAGCCCGGTGCGTGGTGTGGCAAGGACGCCCGCCACCGCCGGGATCACGAGGAAGCCGAACACCAGCAGCACGCCGGCGATCTGCACCGCGGACGTCACCACCACGCCGAACGTGGCGTAGAACAGGAAGTCCCACAGGAACACGCGCCGTCCGCGCGCCCTCGCCCCCTCGGGATCGTTCGTGATCTCCATGAACGGCTTCCGCAGCGCGACGTGGACGATGCCGACGATCGCGTAGAGCCCGGCCACCATGCCGATGTGGCGCGGCGCCACGGTGAACAGCGAGCCCACCAGCGTCTCCTTGATGTGCTCGGCGCCCGACGGCGTCTTCTCCAGCAACAGGAACGCCAGCGCCTGCGCGGTCGCGAACACGATGCCGATGAACGCCTCGAGCGGCGCGTGGCGGGCGCGGCCGCGCAGCCACGCGAACAGCGCCGCGCCGAGCATGGTCATGCCCAGGGCGAGCAGGTAGGCGCCGCCCTCGTCGTGCTCGTGACCGAGGACGACGGCGAGCGCGACGCCGAGTGCGGCCATCTGCGCCAGCGCGAGATCCACGAACAGCACGCCGCGGCGGACGATGTGGAACCCGAGATAGGCGTGGATGCCGGCCAGCACGAGCGCCGCGAGGGCCGCCATCTGGAAGAACGGGAGCTTCAGGGCGTCGAGCATCACTTTCCTCCCGCGAGCGCGGCGAACAGGCCGTCGAAGTGCTGGAGGTAGCTGCCCGCGGTCGCCGCGTCGCACGACGCGGCGGCGATCACCTGGCGCACGCCGGCCTCGCGCTGCAGGAACTTGCCGCCATCCGACGAGAAGTAGGGCTCCTGGATGAGCAGGCCGACCTTGCGAGCCTTTGCCTGGTCCACCAGCTCGGCGAGGTGCTTCGCCGTGGGCGGGATGCCGGGCACGGGCTCGACCGTGTTCACCACGTCGAAGCCGAACGCGTTGGCGAAGTAGCTCCACGAGCGGTGGTAGGTGAAGATCGTGTGCGAGGCAAGCTTCTTCGCCGCGTCGGCGTTCCGCTCCCACGCCGCCTGCGCGTCCTTCCCGAACGCCTCGGCGCGCGCGTGGTACTGCGCGGCGTTCGCGGGGTCGGCCTTCGCGAACGCGTCGGCGATGGTGCCGGCGACGACCGCGCCATTGCGGGGATCGAGCCAGTAGTGCGGGTTGCCGTCGGGGTGCACGTCGCCCATCGACGCGTCCACCTTGCCCGTGGGCTTCTCCAGCACGGGCACGTCGCGCGAGCAGTCCACGATCTGGACACTCGAGTTGCGCGAGCCGTCGACGATTGACTCGGCCCATTGGTCGAGCCCGAGGCCCACCTTGAGATAGAGCTTCGCGCGCGACACCTTCACCATGTAGCTGGGGAGCGCCTCGATGCGGTGCGGGTCGGCGCTCGGCCTGGCGATCGCGAACACGTCCACCTGGTCGCCGCCGACGCTGGCTGCGATCGAGGCGATGTCGGTGGTGGACGCGGCGACGCTGAGCTTGGCCTGGGTTGCGGCCGGCGCGGCGAGCGCCGCGATCGCGAGCAGGAGCGTGATCGGTCTGCGGGACATTGGAGTGTTCTCCTAGAACTGGTGGGCCTTGTGAGGGCCCATCGAGAAGATGACGCGGAGGGTGACGGTCTGGACGGGGTCGAAGCCGGGCGACCCGAACGCGGTCGTGCCCGAGCGCTCGCTGTGCAGCCAGTCGAGACGGAAGACGGTGGTCTCTTCCATCAGCGCGAGCCCGGCGAAGAGCCCGTACGAGTTCACGGTCTGTGCCGGGCTCACCGGATCCTCGTACCAATCGAACGAGGCGCCGGCGTTGTACCGCTGTTTCCAGTTGTAGTCCGCGAACACGTAGCCGCCTTGGGCGCTGGTCGTGGCCCGCGTGTACGACGCGGTCGCCTGGTCCCAGTCCGCGTCGTCACGATCCTGGCGCAGGTACTCGCCCTGGAGCACCAGGTAGGCGCTCTCCGACGTCCACAGCTTGGCCTTCACGTCGCCCCCCACGACCTGCGTGCGCGCCGCGGCCGCGACGTTGTTCGTGCCCTGCGTCGCCGAGAAGCCGAACTCGACGCCGGAGCGATCCCCGAGCCCCGCGAACGCGGCCAGCCGGCCGAGCCACGCCGCGCGCGGTTCGTCGGCACGGTCGCCCGCGCCGGTGGTGAGCGGGTCGTTCGGCGCGGCGCCGGGCACGCGCGCGATGCGGAAGCTGTCGCCCTGGAGCACGTCGCCGTAGGCGGTCACGGAGATCGAGCCCGGCAGCGGCAGGCGGTACGACACGTCGAGACCGGTCTCGTTGTACGACTCGGCGCCCGGCAGGTAGGCCGCCAGCACGCCGAAGCGGTTCGCGAACGGGTAGGTGTGCGGGTGCGCGGGATTCAACTTGCCGAAGCCGACCCTGTACTTCCCGCCCTTGATCTGGATGTCCCCGGGCAGGCCTCGCAGTAATGAAAAATAGCCCTCTTCGAGGTCGATCTCGCCGCTCGCCAGCGTGACGTCGAAGAAGCCGCGTGCGTACGGATTCAGCGCCGCGTCGAACACGAGCTCGGTCTCGCCCACGTCGAACACGGGGCGCTTGGATGTCGGCGCCCCCGTGGAGTCGTTCCAGCTCATGAACGGCTGGCCGATCACGGAGATGTCGGGGTTCGTGACCCCGGCGTGCGCGCGGCGCGCGGGCGCGAACGCCAGCACGAGCAGCGCGCAGAAGAAGCATCGGCGCATGAGTTCCTCCCGGATGCAGCGGCAGAGGGCGCGCCATGCGGCGCGCGACGAGGGATGGGGGAGCCTGCGAGGGCTCCCGGCTCGTCAGCCCCGGGGAGGTGCGCGCGGTACCGCGGACTGCGCGGCGCGCGTGACCGGCGTGAGCGCCGGCGCGACCGGAACGGCTTCGCGCTCGCACTCGACCGGCGTCACCTGCGTGACCGGCTGGCTCGCGAACGGCGCCGCGTGGTGGCCGGCGCACACGCAGCGGTCCGCGCGGCCGTTCTGGTCGGCGGCGCAGCCGTGCTCGCCCAGATGGTGCCACGTGTCGGCGGCGGCGCCCACGCTGAACGCCGCGAGCAGCAGCACGGCGGCGAGCGTGCGAGCGGGACGGAACAGCGTGCGCACGAGTCGCATGATGACGTGAGCCTGCGATGGGACGCGGCGCGGGGTCAAGCGGGTGGATCCCGTCGCCTCGATCCGAGCCCCGACCGCGGTATCGGCGCGGCGGCGGCGCAGGGTGTCAGCGCGCTGTCATGGAAAGCGCCCGCGCGGTCCCTGCGCTACAAGCGCTCGACGAACTCGCCCGTGCGCGTGTCGACGCGCACCTTGTCGCCCTCTTCGATGTAGGGCGGCACCTTGATCTCGAGGCCGGTCTCCAGGATCGCGGGCTTCGACGTGTTCTGCACCGCGGCGCCCTTGATGTTCGGCGTGGTCTCCTTGACCGCCAACTCCACGAACATCGGCGGCTCGATGCCCACGACGCGGCCCTGGAAGTACTCGGCCGTGATCATCATGCCCTCGGTGAGGTAGCCGGCGTTCTCGCCCAGGACCTCTCCCGAGAGCTCGATCATCTCGTACGACTCGGTGTTCATGAAGTGGTACGCGTCGGCCGCCTTGTAGCTGAACTGGAGCTTGTGCTCGTCGAGCATGGCGCGCTCGAGCTTGTCGTCGGTGCTGAAACGCACTTCCTGGTTGGAGCCGCTCTCGATGTTCACGAGCTTGACCTGCACGAAGCCGCGCAGGTTGCCAGGCGTGCGGTGCATCACCGTGGCGACGCGATTCGGCTTGCCGTTGTAGAGCACGAGCATGCCGACCTTGAGCTGGGTGGCTGAGATCAAGACTCACTCCTGTGGTTCGGTAGGGCGCGAATGCGGCCGGAGATTCTCCCGCAGTCGCGGCCGAGCGTCCAGTGCGCGGCGCGTGCGCGCGGGCCCGGCGCGCCGGCGTGGACGTGCGCAGTCGGCGCGGCTCCCCTGAACGCTCAAGCTCCCGCCGTCACAGGCCGATGCCTCCGGCGACGCTCTTCACAGCACGCACCCCGGGGCTTGCAACACCGCGCGCCCGGGTGCTCAATTCGATAGCTCCGGCGGCCGGACGCGCTCCCGTGCGGGCCCTGGGATCCCCCCGTGGAGGTGGTTCATGTTCCGGAGAGTCGTGGCCGCGTTGCTCCTGTCGAGCCTGCTCTTGAACGCGACGGCGGCACTCGCCGCCGAGCCCGTGCGCGGCGACGTCGCGCCCGAGGTGCTCGCCTCCGGCAACGTCGAGATCTCGCGTAACGGCTCCGAGAACCCGATGGTGGAGATCGCGCGCTCGGTGATGTGGGGCGCCGTGGCCGGCTTCGTCGTGGGCGGCGCGGTCGCGCTCGCGGCGAAGGACGACACCGGTGAGTCGCTGCGCTGGGGCATCGTGATCGGCACCGGTGCGGGCCTCGCGGCCGGCATCTACTTCGTCTCGCACCGGCCGCAGCCGGCAGCCCTGCTCGAGCTGCACGACGGCAAGCTGTCGCCGAATCCTGCGGCGCTCGGCGCCATCGAGCCGGTCGCCGGCGGCGCACGCGCGCGGCTGGTCGCGGTGAGCTTCTAGGAGCTCACCACCGCGTCTTCGCCACCGCCGCCCGCAGTTCGTCGGTGGTGCGGGCCACGCCCGAGCGCATCACGATCTGCGCCCGGCGCAGCACCGAGAGGTCGCGTGTCGGGTCGCCGGGCACGATCAGCAGGTCGGCGCTCCGGCCCTTTTCGAGCGTCCCCAGTTGGTCGCCCCTGGACATCGCACGCGCGGCGTCTCGGGTGGTCGCCAGCAGCACCTCGGTCGGCGTGAGCCCCGCGTGCCGCATGGCCTCCATCTCGGCGAAGATCGACGGTCCGTGCAGCGTGAGCGGGTTCCCGGCATCGGTGCCGGTGGCGATCGGGATGCCGGCACGCTTCACCGCGAGCAGGTTCGCGTCCATCACCTTGTGGGTCTGCGCCTGCGCCGAGTCGCGCAGCGGCGGCGTGGCGCCGAGCGTGCGGCGCGCCTCGTCCGGCGTGCTCGCGACCCGCGCGAGCGTCAGCGAGTCCACCGCGCCCAGCGGGTCGTCCGCGGCGGGCGCGGCACCGGTGCGGGCGGCGAGCGGGAGCTTGCCGTAGCCGTCGATCACGGTGAGCGTCGGGCAATAGGACGCTCGCGCCTCCTTCGCGAGCCGGAGGAACTCGGCGTCCACGGGCATGTCCATCACGCTGTGCACGAGCAGGCGCGCGCCGGCGCGGAGCGCGGCCTTCGCCTCGCGCAGGCCGGTCGCGTGCACGATGAGCGGCAGGCCCTGCCGCTTCGCCTCGGCGCCCGCCACCATGACGTTTCGCGACATGGCTTCGAGGTCGCTGCCGGGAAGCACGATGAACCACACCTTCACCGCGTCGGCGCCGATGGACTTCAAGTAGCGCACGCCGCCCACGGCGGACGCGCTGTCGGCCAGGTACATGAACTGCCGCTCGCCCGGAAGGTTCAGCCAGAAGTCCCACGTCGACAGCAGCGGCCCCGCGGCCGAGACATGCGGTGCGTCGGGGTTGGCCTCGGCGGCGTGCGCCATGGCCACGGTCCACGCGTAGCCACCGACGTCGAACACCGACGTGACGCCGCACGTGAGCCAGGCGCGGTGGAACACCTCCGGGTGCTCGCGCAGCCGCTGCTCGACCTGCTCGTACGGGTACTTCGCGCGCAGGTCGAGTGCGTCGGGGCGGCCGTCCACCCAGCCCGTCTGCGAGAAGTGGACGTGCGTGTCGATGAGCCCCGGCAGCACCCACTTGCCGCGCGCGTCGATGGTGTCCACGCCGGCGGGTACGCGCACCTGCCGCCTGCTGCCCACGGCCTCGATCTTCCCGTCGCGCACGAGCACCACGGCGTCGCGGATCGGGTCGCGCCCGGTGCCGTCCCAGACCGTGCCGCCGACGATCGCGCGCGGCGGCGGCGGGACGCCGGGCGGGGCAGCGAACGCCGTCGTCATCGCGATCTTCCAGCCGTCGCCCGTGCTCACGAACAGCCGCTCCGAGAGCCCGGCCTGCTCGGTCGCGCCGTAGCGGACGCGGTAGCGGTACGTGCCGTAGACCAGGCCATCCCGGATCGGCGTCAGCCTCAGGTCGAGGCCCTCGAAGTGATCCGGCCAGCCCCGGCCGACGCCGGCCGCGAGCGAGTCGAAGCCGAGCTCGAAGCCGGTCGACCCCGTACGCGCGAGCAGCGGCGAACGCAGGTAGCAGCTCAGGTAGAGCTGGGCGTCGTGCCCGCGGATGGCATCGAGGTTGCGCTCGAACACGCCGCGCGCGCCGGCGAGGTCGGCATTAGTATCGGCGCGGCCCGCGCACGGTGTCACGAGCGCCAGCGCCAGCCACGTGGCCGCGAACCTGCGCAGGCTCGACCTCATGCGCGCCGGAGCAGCAGCAGCGTCACGTCGTCCGCACGGTGCTCGCCGGCCGCGAACGCGTCGATCTTGCTGATGACCCGGTCGGCCATCGCCGACAGGTCGCTCTCGGCTTCTGCCTCGCGGAGCGCCTCGGCCGTGCGCGCGTAGTCGAAGAACTCGTCGCCGCGTTGCGCTTCGGGGATCCCGTCGCTGAACACCGCCAGCGTCTCCCCGTCGCTCAGCACGACCTCGCCCTCCGTCCACGGGAAGTCCTCCAACGCTCCCACGGCGATCCCCGTGGAATCCAGCGTGCGCAGCTCACCGCGTCGCAGCAGGTGCGGCGGCGGATGCCCCCCGTTCACGTAACGCAGCGCCCCGCTCGCGGGGTCGAGCCAGCCCACGAACATCGTCACGTGACTTCGCCCGTCGCTGTTCCGGAACACGATCGGGTTCAGGCGCTTCATGAAGCTCAGCGGACCACGGCACTCGTCGTAGAGGACGCGCGCGGACGACAACGTGCTCGACATGAGCATCGCCGCGCCGATGCCCTTGCCCGTCACGTCGCCCACGAGCAGGACGATGGTGCCGTCGCCTCGAACATGGACGTCGTAGAGATCCCCTCCGACCTCGTAACAGGATTCGATGCGCGCGTGGCAGAGCCAGCCCGGGAGCGTGGGCGGCTCGCTGAGCATGCTCTGCTGGATGCGCGTCGCCGTCGCCAGCTCGTGTTCGAGCCGCCGGCGCACCTGCTCGGCCTCGTTGAGCCGCACGTTCGTGATCTTCACCGCGGCCATGTTGCCGAGCAGCGTCAGCAGCTCGAGCTCGCGCTGCCCGTAGTTGACGAGCGGGTCCGAGCTGTCGGCGTAGAGGATGCCCAGCACGCGCTCGTTGTCGAACAGCGGCACCGCCATGGCGGAGTGGACCGCGTGCGCGATGATGCTGTGTTGCGAGTGGAAGCGCGGGTCGTTCGCCGCGTCGCCGGTGATGACCGCGGTGTTCTCGGCGAGCACGGTCTTGAGGATCGTCTGCGACAGCGCCAGCGGCTCGTCGGCGCGGCCGCCGCGGTAGCGCGCCGCCGCCTGCCTGAGGTCGGCGGGATCCCCGCTCGCGGGGCCGGTGGCGCCGCGCAGCAGGATCACGAGCCGGCTCGTCGGCAACGCCGACTCGACCAGGCCGAGGATCGCCTGGCATGTCTCGTCCAACGGCCGCGGCACGACGAGCAGCTGACCGGCCTCGGCCAGCACGTGCAGCACACGCGCGCCGTCGGACGAGCCGGCGGTCGAGCGTTGGAGCACGTCGCTCACCTTGAGCTTGAGCGACGAGCCGACGTGCTCGGAGGTGCTGAACCGCGTGGCTTCGTCGCGCTGGGTCTCGGAGACGCTCAGCAGCACGTGCCCCACCTCGACGCGGTCGCCGCTGGCGATCGGGAGCGGCGACAGCGCATCGCGCCCGTTCACGCGCGTGCCGTTGCGGCTGCCGAGGTCCCGGATCGTCCAGCGCTCGCCGGCTTGCGCGAGCTCGGCGTGCGCCTTGGAGACGGTGCTGTCCAGGAGCTGGATCGTGTTGCCCGAGGCGCGGCCGAGACTCACCGGGGAGCGCTCGAGCACCCAGTGGCGGACTTCACCGTTCAATGTCGTGGAGAGCCGGAGGGGCATGGTCACCCAGCCTAACCGGCCACGAGCGCGGTGGAAACGCCCCCCGGCGGGCCCCGGCCGGGGCGCGTCCCGGCGGCTTCCAACCCCGGCGGCGAGGCTCCCGTCTCAACCTCCGTAACCCGAATACCCCGCCCCGATTCGCCGCAGGAGGTCCACCGATGCACTCGCTGTTCTGGTCTTCTCCGCTTGGTCGCGTGGTCGTGGGGCTGGGCGTGTTCACGTTCTCGTTCTGGGCCCTCGCCGCCGCCGCACTGTTCGCCTGGTCGCCGAGCCACGGTGTCGCCATGGCCGCCGTGAACCGTCTCGGCTCGCACGCGGTCCGCACCGTCAACGCCGTGGCCGCGCCCGATGTCCAAGAAGATCCCTGCGCGGCGATGTGCGACGACGCGACCGGCTACGCCTACGACTACAGCACCGGCACGGAAGACGGCGACTTCGGCTGGGCCGTGCTCGACGGCAGCGGCAGCATGACGATCGATGGCGGCGAGCCGAACCACGTGCGGAGCCACGTGCGTCGCGGCGAGCCGGTGTTCTGGTTCCGCGATGGCGACGACGAGTTCTGGGTGACCGATCGCACGCTCGTCGCCGAGGCGACCAAGGCCAGCGCCCGCGTGCGCGAGGTGGGGCGCGAGATGGGCAAGGTCGGCGCCGAGATGGGCCGGCACGGCGCGGACATGGGCAGGATCGGCGGTCGCATGGGCACGATCGGCGCGCGCATGGGCATGGTCGAGGCGCGGATCGCGACCAGCCCCAACATGTCGGACGCCGAGCGCGAACGCCAGCGGGAGCTGGTGAACGAGCTCCGCGACCAGCTCCGCGAGCTGCAGCAGCAGCTCGACACCCAGAACGGCGAGCACGCGCGCTCGCAACGCCAGCTGTCGCGGCGCATGTCGGAGCTGTCCGCGCAGCACCAGGACGCACTGCGCGACGCGCGCACCCGGCTGCGCGACATCGCGCGCCGTGCGCGCCACGAGGGAAAGGCGGAGCGACCGCACGCGAACGCGTGAGGCGCACTGGGGAGCGCGCCTGCACCGGCGCTCCGCCTCGCAGCCCCCGAGGGGCGGCGGCCAGCGGCCGCCGCCTTCTTCATTCCCGGCGCGGCGGCGCGATGCGGACTGCACGCTGACCGGAGGCCACGGCGCAGCGGCGCCGAACTGCGTTCGTCGGGGGTGAACGCCCGGGAAGATTGCCTTGGGCGCACCCGCATGCGCTGCCATGCTTGTGCCTCCACCCCCCGGAGCACCGCATGCCGAACCCCCACGAGCCCGCGCGCGGGAACATCGTCCCGTTCCCCGCCGCGGCGATCCGCAGGCCACCCGCGCCCGCGTTCGTGACCCAGCCGGTCCTGACGCCCCGCGTTCGCGCGCAGCGCCGGGTCACGCTCGCCGCGTTCGGGCTCGCCTCGCTGATCGCGGTCGTGATCGCCTGCGTCGCCCTGCGTGCCGGTTCGCGCAACGCCCGCCCCGGTGCGGCGCGGCCCGCCCGCGCGGCCGGCACGCGACTGCGTGCCTCGGTGCCCGGCAGCGTGAACCTGCTGATCGCCGGGCTCGACGCCCACGACGCGACGCGGGACGAGCGCGGCGCCCGCAGCGACGCCGTCATGCTGCTCCACGTCGATGCCGACCGCGAGGGCGCCTGGCTGGTCTCGATCCCGCGCGATGCCTGGGTGCGCCTGCCCGGCCACGGCGAGAACCGCGTGGACGCCGCCTACGCGCTGGGCGGCGCGGGACTGCTCCTGCGCTCGGTCGAGCAGCTCACGAGGCTCAGGATCGATCACCTGGCGATCATCGATCGGACCGGCGTGCGCCGGCTCACGGACAGCGTGGGCGGCGTCGGCATGAGCCTCGATCCGCCCGGGGCCACCGACCTGGACCGGGAGCACGGCGGCCTGGCGCTGGAGATGACCGGCGCGATGGCGCTCGACTACGTGACCGCGCACGCCCTCGCGCACGGCGACCTGGAGCACATCCGCCGCGAGCACCGCTACCTGCGCGCGCTGCTCACGCAGTTGCACGAGCGCGGCACGCTCGCCGACCCGCCGGCGCTGCGCGACCTCGCGGCCTCGCTCGGCGGCTCGGTGCGTGTGGACGACAGCCTCACGCCCACGGCGCTGCGGTCGCTGCTCGATTCGACGAAGCGCATGCAGCCCGAGGACGTGACGTTCCTGACCGCGCCGGTCTCCCGCGGCGGCGTGCTGGACGTCGCGCCGGCCGAGGATGCCGGCTGCGCGCAGCTCTGGGACGCGCTCGCGCACGACGAGATGGCGGCGTTCGTGGACGCCCACCCGGAGCTGGTCTCGCTCGAATCCGGGCGCTGAGCGCCGAACTCGGCGTCACCCGGTGATGTCGCCTATCATGCCGGCATGAGCCGACGCGAGCCGCTCTGGGACCAGGTCGACGCCTACCTCACCGACACGTTCGTGCCGCGCGACGACGTGTTCGCTGCCGCGCTCGCGGACAGCGCGAAGGCGGGGCTGCCCACGATCCAGGTGAGCCCGCCGCAGGGGCGGCTGCTCGAGCTGCTCGCGCGTGCGCTCGGCGCGAAGCGCATCCTCGAGATCGGCACGCTCGGCGGCTACAGCACGCTGTGGCTCGCGCGCGGGCTCGCGCCCGGCGGCCGAATCGTGACGCTGGAACTGGATCCCAAGCACGCGGAGGTGGCGCGTCGCAACTTCGAGCGGGCGGGTCGCGCGGATGCCATCGAGCTGCGCCTCGGGCCCGCGCTCGAGACGCTGTCCCGGCTCGTCGCGGAGCGGGCCGGCCCGTTCGACCTCGTGTTCGTGGACGCGGACAAGGCGAACCTTCCCGACTACTTCAGCTGGTCCGTGAAGCTCTCGCGCCCGGGAACGCTCATCGTCGTCGACAACGTCATCCGGGAGGGCGACGTGGTGGACGCCGCGAGCCCGGACCCCGTGATCCAGGGCGTGCGGCGGATGAACGAGCGCATCGCGGCCGAGCCGCGGGTGAGCGCCACCACGCTCCAGACGGTCGGCGGAAAGGGCTACGACGGCCTGGCGCTCGTGCTGGTGGACCGCTAGGCGCCCGAGCCGCCGGCGTTGCGGCGCGCCACGATCAGCGGGTTGCGCGCGATGTGGAGACCGGCCTGCAGGCGGTCCTGCAGCCCCAGCTTGGAGAGGATGTGGCCGATGTGCTTCTTCACCGTGGGTTCGCTGATCGCGAGCGCGGTGGAGATCTCCTTGTTCGAGAGCCCCTCGGCCAGGAGGGCGGCCACGTCGAGCTCGCGCTCGGAGAGGTCCTGAGCGAAGCCCTCGGCCTCCGCGGGTGAGCGGCTGCCCTTGGTCGCGAACGACGCGGTCGTCCGCGCGTCGAACCAGGACTGGCCGGCCGCCGCGGCGCGGATGGCGCGGAACAGGTCCTCGGGATCGGCGTCGCGCCGGACGGTGGCGCGCGCGCCCTGCGCCGCCGCGAGCGCCAGGCAGTCGGTGCCGACCGGGCAGTGCGCGACCGGCTTCGCGGTCTCGCGCCGCCGGCTCGGCGGGTTCAGGACGACACAGTTGGCCGCTCCGCGGTCGGAGAGCGCCACGATC
>Ga0070689_100000091_pt1 | contig 52246 bp, 54 predicted proteins | sample KBSS23HmetaG_FD_64669 | JGI IMG/M metagenome (GOLD analysis project Ga0070689, IMG submission 64669) | Switchgrass rhizosphere microbial communities from Kellogg Biological Station, Michigan, USA - KBS S2-3H metaG | ecosystem: Host-associated > Plants > Roots > Rhizosphere ...
GGCGAATTCGCTGAGCATTTAACGCTTAACGGAAAATTCACAGACTTCTCTCCTGTTACCGCTGGTTCCTGGGCTAGTGAGAGCAGGGGCCAGCTTAGCAGGGCCGACAGGACCATTCCGATCAGCATGGATGGTTTCATGTGACACTCCTTTTATTGAGGTGAATAAAAATAATCCTTTTCGAGTGTTCTGCTCTCGCAGTCACCCGCTCTGAGCGATACTTCTGTCTGAGGGTCGCGGTGTGTTCGCTCAGTCTATCGATGAAGCAGAATGGTGAACACGCGGAATGCCCCTAGTTCTCTATCGAGGAATCCTGGTCTCTGAAAGGGGCGACCCCTCGCAGCTTTGGGATCTTCCTACTCGCCGGTCCGGCAGTGTGTAAACGCACCCTTCATGGCCGGCTTTCTCGGATGGCTGGGGATTGTAGCGATCACTGTGGGTGATTCATTTTTTCAGTAAGAGGCAACTTGAGTGTGGCAGACGTGTCCATACCAGGCCGTGAGGTCAGGGCAAAGATGCCAAGTTGAACCATCACCGTCAAACCATACCGCTTCATTCTGTGACCGAGCCAGCGAAGCGCCACGCTCCCACACCTAGGAAAGTCCCTAGTTCAAAAAAATTGTGCACATATAGCCAGCCGATTGAAATAACAGCGTCGTTTAATGGTACTTTAATAGGGCCCGGTCTTCAGAGTACGTCACTCCAGGGAGGACTGACGGCAAAAGCAGCATTGATGAGACCGACGTGAGTGTAGGTCTGGGGGAAGTTGCCACATTGTGTGGCGGTCGCGGGAATGAAATGCTCGGAGAATAACCCGACATGATTGGCAGCGACGAGCACTTGATCAAGGATCTTCCGGGCTTCCGGGATCCGTCCCAACCGGGCAAGTGCTTGGGCGATCCAAAAAGAGCAGATGACGAAGGCTCCTTCCGGCTTCCCGAAGTCGTCGTTTCGCACATAGCGGTAAAAAAACCCGGTGTCCTCGCTTCCGTGCCTGAGCGCCAGCTCGCGACTGATATGCAAGACAGTTGACTCGCAGAGCTCCAGGTTCGGATAGCCTAGGATTGGGAGGTGCGCCAGTGCGGCATCGTCACTGGCGTCGGTGGGACCATTTCGGAGCGCGCCGTCAGATACGCCTCTGAGAAGGGCATCCGCCGCATGAATGCGGGCGCTGGTCAAATCGAACGAGATCGGACTGAGATGCCCGGCTTGTTTGATGCGCTCCAATCGTTCGAGACCGGCCCAGGACATCAAGTTTGTAAAGGAATGTTCTTGCCAGCCTTTGCGGATCTCCCAAAGCCCGGCGTCAGGCTGGCTGATGCTGCGCACGCATAAGTTCGCTAAGTGGGCCAAAAGCCCGTCGAGGTCTTTGCTGCGCAGGTCGCTGAACCGTTCGTCGAAGAAGATCGGCGTGAAAGTCAGAATCATCTCGCCATAGACATCGTGCTGCACTTGGTCAGCCGCTTGATTATGGCTTCGAACAGGGGCGCTATTCTGATAGCCGGCCCAATTTGCCTGCTCGGTTTCTGGAAGGGGCAGGCTCTGGCTCAGCGTATACACTGGCCGTAACCGGTCTCGGGAATGCTCATGCGTATGTGCAATATTCAAGAGGAACTTTAGGAAGGCCTCCATTTCTTCGAAGTGGCCAAGGTTATGAAACGCCGTGAGTGCAAAATAGGCATCGCGCAGCCAACAGTATCGATAATCCCAGTTGCGACCTCCGCCCGGTTGCTCGGGAAGACTGGTCGTCAAGGCCGCCAGGATGGCCCCCGTGTCTTCGAAGCAATGGAGTTTGAGCGCCAAAGCCGAACGGATGACTTCCTGTTGATGCAGGAGAGGTACTGAGCAGTTCTTCACCCAGGTGCGCCAGTAGCGCGTGGTTTGTTCCAGAAAGTCGTGCGTGACCTTGACGAGGTCATCTTCGATGCCGAGTCCCCATGTGAGGCCGAAGTAGAATTTCTGCGTGAGTGCGACCGGGGTTTCTTCGGAGAGGTAGGTCAGGGGCATGTCCGTCAATAGACGGAGCAGTTCCCCTCGAATCTCATAACGTAAGTGGTTACTGCCTCTTACGGGCTGCACCGGAGTTTTTTCCCATCCCGTCACCGGCCGGCAGCTGACGCGAATGGCCGGAGTGCCCTGCAGCGGTTCGACCAGACGAAAGAGTGCCGCCGGCCGATAAATGCGGCCGTATTGCTCGAACCGGGGACAGAAGTCGGTGATCTGGAACGCATCGCCGTTCGGCAAAGCGACGGTAGTGAGTAATATGTTCGTGTTGGGAAGATAACGTTGCTCGGATAGAAGTTCGCTAGAAGGGGCAAGGCTTGATATGGAAAAATGCCCTCCATCAGGATCGAGCAGTCGCCCGAAGACAGGCGGGCTGTCGGGTCGCGGCGCGCACATCCATTCGACCGCCCCGCTCAACCCGATGAGGGCCGACGTTTGACAATTGCCGACAAGACCATAAGGATACATTCCAGCACTCTAGGCGATTTCTCGTTCAATGTAAACGAGGGGTAATCTATGCGATTATCGCTTCGATTCTTGGTGCCGCTGGCCTTGGTACTGGCCGGCCTGGCCTATATGGCCATTCCCCTCGTCGACACCTTGACATTGAAATGGTTCGTGCGGGATCTTGAAATCCGCTCACAACTGATCGCTCGTATGGTCGAAGGCCCCCTGGTGGAGCTCCTGGCAGCGGAGGATAAGCGAAAGCTATCAAACTATTTCCATCGGATCATTCAGGACGAACGGCTTTTTGCCATCGGGTTCTGCGACCGTGATGGCAAACTAGCCTATAAAACCCTGACCTACCCTGATTCCATTCCTTGCGACACAGCCAGCACTGTAAAAGCTGAACAAGGCGACCAGACCGCCCTGTTACGGCTCGCCCAAGGAGCCGTCCACGTCGCAGCTGTAGAAATCGAAGGAAACGGCCGCGTATGGGGACGCCTCATGCTCATCCATGACATGAGTTGGGTCGAACATCGAAGCAATGACACAAAGTGGTATCTGTATTATCTGTTTGCGATCATCGGCGCGGTAATTTCGCTTGTCACAGTGCTGGTCGCCCACCTAAGTTTGCGAGGATGGGTCGCAGGTGTGCGAGCCATGCTACGTATGAAAGGGTTGGGTGCCGCGGCTGGCGACCAGCCGCACGATGCCGATCTCAACCCGGTTGCTGAAGACCTCCGCGCCTTGATCCATGAGCTCGAATCGGACAAACGGATGAGGGATGAGAGCCAGATGAGCTGGACGCCGGCGACCCTGAAGACCATTCTCCATGACCATCTCGCCGGGGACGAAGTGCTTATCGTGTCAAACCGTGAACCCTATGTCCACAAGTGGACGGAGCAACAGATTGTCGTAGAAGTTCCGGCTAGTGGGGTCGTCACAGCCCTGGAACCGATCATGCGGGCCTGCTCAGGCGTGTGGATTGCGCATGGCAGCGGCAGTGCTGATCGCGAGGTTGTCGACTCACGCAGCCATGTCCGCGTTCCGCCGGATAATCCTGCCTATGAGATCCGGCGGATCTGGATGTCGCCGGAAGAAGAAGACGGGTACTATTATGGCTTTGCCAATGAAGGACTGTGGCCGCTCTGCCATTTGGCCCACATCCGCCCCGTCTTTCGATCCTCGGATTGGAAACAGTATAAAGCGATCAATGAGCGATTTGCATTAGCAATCATCGAGGAAGCCAAGACCGACAACCCGGTCGTGCTTATTCAGGATTACCATCTCGCGCTGGTACCCAAGATCGTGCGAGACCAGTTGCCGCATGCAACCATTATCACGTTTTGGCATATCCCGTGGCCCAATCCTGAGCGCTATGCCATCTGCCCTTGGTACCGAGAGATCCTCGAGGGGCTCTTGGGAAGCAGCATTCTTGGATTCCACACGCGATTCCATGGCAGCAATTTCATCAATACCGTGGACCATTCTCTCGAAACAAGGATCGACCGGGACAGCTCTCTGATTTCCTATCAAGGCAAACTCACGGCGGTGAATCATTACCCGATTTCGATCGCATGGCCTAATCGGGGGACGTCACAATTGCTGTCAGAATCTGAGTGCAGGACCCGCATCCGCGCAAGCAACGGCCTTCCCCCCACGCATCGCGTGGGGATCGGCGTCGAAAGGCTGGACTATACCAAAGGAATTCTCGAGCGGTTCCTCGCTGTCGAGCGGCTGCTGGAGCTGCAGCCGGAATGGATCGGAAAATTTTCGTTCGTACAAATTGCCGCGCCCAGCCGCTCCAAGATCGATCAGTATCAGCTGCTCACGCAGCAAGTGACGACCTTGGCTGAACGCATCAATCAGCGATTCGGGCGAGAGGGCTATCGGCCGATCCTCTTGCGGATCGAACATCATGAGCCATCAGATGTTGTCACCTACTACAAAGGGGCCGACTTCTGCATCGTCAGCAGCTTGCATGACGGCATGAATCTGGTCGCCAAAGAATTTGTTGCAGCGCGGGACGACGAGCAAGGCGTCCTGATCCTCAGTGAGTTCACCGGCGCAGCCACCGAGTTGCCAGATGCACTGCTGATTAACCCATACAATATCGATCAATGCGCTGCCGCTCTGCACCTGGCCCTGATGATGCCTCCGACTGAGCAGCGCGCCAGAATGCGCAGCATGCGCGGCATCGTACAAGAATTCAACGTGTATCGCTGGGCCGGACGCATGCTTATGGACGCAGCCCGAATGCGGCAACGTGCTCGACTCGAACGTCAAGTAGGTGCGCGAAAAGTACGAACGACCACCGGAGACCAGACATGACGTATGTGTTCTCTGCGGAGGGGCGCCGGGCGCTGGATACCCTCACTACCCGCTCCATTCTGTATGCCTTCGATTTTGACGGGACACTCGCGCCTATCTCTCCCGATCGTGATAGTGTCCAGATCCCGCTTTCCATCAAAGGGTGGATTAAGGAACTCGCAAAACGTGCTCCCTGCGCCATCGTCTCCGGTCGAGCGCTCGTCGATCTCGAGTCGCGCATGCGTGGAACAGTCTCCTATCTGATCGGGAACCACGGGATTGAGAGTCCCCTGACCCCGCCCCATACACTCCTCAGCGCCGAGGAAATCTGTCAGGGTTGGAAGCAGAGCCTCTCCATTCGATTTGCCCAGTCATTAAAGGAGCTGGGGGTCGAAATCGAAGACAAGCGCTATTCTCTTACCCTTCACTTCCAGGGCGTGACAGAACCGACTCGTGTACGCATAGCCGTGGAACTTCTGCTCCAACAGTTATCGCCGTCGCCCGGCGTAATCCTCGGCAAATTTTCTGTGAATGTCCTTCCACCTGGACAGGGTGGGAAAGGACAGGCTGCATTGGCCCTCATGGTCCATCTCCGACAATCCGGTCTGTTTTTTGTCGGTGACGATGAGACGGATGAAAACGTATTCCGCCTCACGGAAGGGCTGGCCATGGGCATCCGTGTTGGGAAGCAACCAGATTCTCGAGCGAAGTTTTATCTGAAACGGCAAGAAGAGATCGAGAATATCATCCGGTTTCTCGTCCATCGCATCGGGACACCTGGATCCCTCGATGCCGATGGACGACACACGAGGCCCAAGGAAGCTCATGAACAATAGCACTTCCGGAAACCGAGTAGTCGTTGACCTTCTGCCACGGAGGGCGCCTCTATGTCCCGGTTGAAGTGGATCAGAACTTATCTTCTGTACACCACGGTGATACGGGCAAGGAAGTCAACGAGGTCGCTGAGCTGCCGCCGAATCGCCTCCTTATCGTGTCGCCCCGCCGCCTGCTCCATGCCTTCTCCTATCCTACTGATAGCGTCGAACCCATAACCTCCTCCATCCCCCCTCATTCGGTGACCAATGACGCAGATGGTATTGAGATCGTCTTGCCCCAATGCTGTTTCAATCTTCTGCACATCACGCCGCCGATTCTCGAGGAATCCTGGAACGATCTCTTCAAGGCCTGAGTCGATGTACACAGTGATCGTACTCTCTGCCTTTCTATTCTGCCCCATGCTCATGTGGTTCGCCGTCCTTTGCAGGCCTGGAGCACTTCCAGGAGTGTGTGTTTCTTGAGAGGCTTGGTCATATGGGCATCGCAGCCGGCTTCGAGAATCTTGGCTCCTTCTTCTTTCAACGCGAGAGCGGTCAAGGCAATAATCTGGGTCGGGGGAAGATCATGCTCACGCTCCCAATTCCTAATCGACCGTGTCGCCTCATAACCGTCCATCACCGGCATCTGCATGTCCATCAGGATGAGATCGTAGTAGCCGGTCCTAAATCGTTCCAGCGCGATTGCTCCATTGTCGGCAATATCGAGACGATAGGACGTCTGCTTCAAATAGGAGCGGACGAGTAATTGGTTATCTGGAGAATCTTCCACTAAAAGGATACGCAGCGCCCTGACTTCTGAAACAAGTACCGGAGCCACTGGCGCTGAACCAGTCGTGTGTTGGACACCTCTGGAACGACCGAGGGCGATGCTGATGGTCTGGAGCAGATCCGATTTCCTGATGGGCTTGATCAGGTAACCGCTCAGTCCCATGTCATAGGTGCGGGCAATGTCGTCAGCCCAATGGTCGGAAGCGAGCATCACAATCGTCAGACCCTGGGAAGGGCCGATTCGTCTGATCTCTTCAACGACCTGGAATCCATCCATCTCCGGCATGCGACAATCGAGAAGCACGAGTTCGTACGGGTGGATGGAGGCAGAGGCTCGCCGCCATTCTTCGATGGCCTCGCCTCCTGAAGCCGAATCCGTCACTTCTGCTCCCAGAGCGGTCAAGGTTTCACGAAGAATCAGGCGGTTGGTGGCATGATCATCGACCACAAGGGTTCTGACCCCTTGAAGGTCAATCTGTGAATCTTCGTGGGGGCGGGTCTCGCCGGACTGCACAGTAAGCTGCACACAGCAGTGAAAGCTGCTGCCCTTCCCGAGAGTGCTCTCCACCCAGATTCGTCCGTTCATGCGCTCGGCCAATTGCCTGGAAATAGTCAGGCCTAACCCGGTTCCTCCGTACTTGCGTGTTGTCGAGACGCTGGCTTGCGTGAAACTTTCGAAAATGGCGGTAAGCTTGTCAGAAGGAATGCCGATCCCTGTATCACTAATAGAGAATCGAATGGCTCCAGGGGAACGGAGTTCCGGATCCGGCATGACCTGGACCGTGACAGACCCACTGTCGGTGAATTTGATTGCGTTGCTGATAAGGTTGATGAGGATCTGATGGAGTCGATTGGGATCTCCAATCACGGCACGGGGGACGTCAGGAGAAATGTGGCAGGCAAGTTCGAGGCCTTTTTCGTTCGCCCTCATGGCAAGAATCTCGATCGCTTTTTCAAGCAAGTCGCTCAAATCAAAGTCGGTTGATTCCAGCTCCAGATGGCCGACCTCGACCTTCGACAAATCGAGAATGTCGTTGATCAGACCCAGGAGGTTTCCGCCGGCGCGACGGAAAATACGCAGGTATTTTCGTTGTTCTGGAGCCAGATCTGTTTCCCAAAGCAGATCCGCCATCCCGATAATTGCATTCATAGGCGTTCGAATCTCGTGACTTACGCTGGCGAGGAATTCACTCTTTGCCCGACTAGCCACCTCTGCCGATTCCTTAGCAAGGACCAGGGCTTGCTCAGCCTCCCTACGCTGGCGGGCTTCCAATACGAGCGTCATGAAAGTACCCAGTGAACTGGAAAAATAGATTTCTTCCTTCGACCAGGACCGCGCTTCACCGACATGCTCGTGACATAACACCCCGACAACCTGCCCTCGCCGTCGAACCGGGGCATCCAACATCGCTCCAATTCCGAGAGGGGTCAGATACGAGCGCGAAAACTCTCTGGTTCTGAAGTCTCTGTGAGCATCATCGGCGGCAATCGCTTGTTCTTCATGTGTAATGGCTTGAAAATAGGATGGATAGTCCTGCACGGTCAGAGTTACGCCGGTTACGTGGCGATTCGGGGTTCGCTCATAGAGGTCGAGCAACTCCAATGCAGTCCCCTGCTCATTGAAGATCCAGATACTCGCCCGTTCCACTCCGAGTACACGACTTCCTGTTTCAGTGATCATCCGCAACGCCTCTTCAAACTTTCCTGTATAGACCGCATCGTGCTTCGCCAGCTCGCACAATGCAATTTGCTGCTGCACCAATAGGCCTGTCCGCTCCTGTTCGACGCGTTCCATCTGCTTGCGTTCGGTAATATCCTCGGAGATGCCAAGTAAATAGAGGGGCGTGCCATCATCACCGGTGATCGGAACTTTCTTGGTATGGAGCAATCTCTTTCCCTTCCCACGAGTTTCGATCGGCTCTTCCGAGATATCGAGGAGACACCCCTGTTGCAAAACCTGACGGTCCATGGCTGTGAAAAAGTCGGCTTCTCGTTTGGGGAACACATCGTAATCGCTCTTGCCGATCAGTTCCTCTCTGGAATAACCGAGTAATTGTTCACCCGCTTGGTTGAAGCGCTCAAACTTCAGAGTCTTGGCATCCTTGACGAAAATCATGTCAGGGATATTTTCAATGATGGAAGCCAGGAGCGCTTGATCATGCCTTGCTTTTTCCATGGCTCGTTTGCGTTCCGTAATGTCCCGATTCATGCCGTGGTAGCCTGTGAATTTTCCTACCTCATCGAACAGAGGCACTCCCCCACATTCAAGAACAATGCAGTGGCCTCGCTTATGTCGGTAGACAGACTCAATGCAGCTAAACGGTTGCCGGGCTGCCAAGATAGGCCCGAACAGATCTCTGCTCCGACGGGCCTCTGCCTGCGGCATCAGATCGAAGGGTGTTTTGCCAAGCACTTCTTCCGGCGTATAGCCGAGGATATCGGAAATTGCCCGGCTACCGTATGTGAAGAGGGCATGCTCATCGATTTCCCAACCCCAATCGCTTGTCGATTCTACCAAAGCCCGAAACTGTCGCTCGATTTTTCGCAGAACCGATTCTGCCCGATTGATAGCTTGAGCACCTCCTGTGCGGCGTCCATTTTTCTCCGCTGATTTTCCGCGTAAAGCAGAGAGTCGTTGCGGTTTGGATGGGTGCGTGGTCTGTGAACCATCGCCAGCCAAGGAACCCGGTTTTCGCTTACTCGTGCGAATGGCTCGAATCGCTGACGATTTCTTAGCCATGGCGGCACACCCCTTCGCAGAAAATTGGATGCACGTCGTGTGGAGAGTCTCTATATGGAGATGGTACTACGTGCGCGGAGAGAACCGCGCCGATCACCGTCAACCCATCTCGTCGAGGTCCTGGCATTGTCATCGCGAGGACGGGATGGTTAGTCTTCGTGAGAGCGCGGAACGAGAGAGAGTGTGCCTGCCTGCCTAGCCCGATTGCGGCCTTCCTGTTTGGCTTGATAGAGGGCTTGATCCGCGGCCTTGATCAGATCGATGGGTGAACTGTTCCGGCCGGGGATCGTACTGGCGAAGCCTACGCTGATGGTGGTGCAACCACCATCGGAATGCGTAATGGCAAGGGCTTCGATACGCTGCCGAAGCGATTCCGCAACCTGTGCCGCTCCATCCGACCCAGTACCAGGGAGAACGACGACAAATTCGTCTCCCCCGTACCGGGCAACAAGGTCTCCAGGTCTGTTGACGGCCCCGGAGATAGCAGCGGCAACTTGCCGGAGGCACTCGTCGCCAGAAGTATGCCCAAGAGCATCGTTGTAAGATTTGAAGCTATCGATGTCGAGCATGATCAGTGAGAGCGGCGTCAATTCGCGGACGGCACGGCGCCATTCCTGGTCCAGGAAATCATCAAACTGCCGTCGATTGGTAATTCCGGTGAGGCCGTCAAGGGAGGAAAGCCGCAAGAGCATCTGATTCGCTTCCTGGAGTTGACGCATTACCTCAAGCAATTCCTGCTCACGGGCCCGCCTTCGGTCGATCTCATGGACGAGCCGCAAAACCGAGCGAATGCGAGTCAAGAGCTCGATCTTGTTGATGGGCTTCCCGATGTAGTCGAGCGCACCTGCGGCAAAAGCCAGCTGAAGATCGACCGGATCGCTCTTCATGGTGACCATCATGATCGGCGTGTCACGGAAGTGTTCGACCGCCTTGATCTGGCGACAGGCTTCGATGCCGCTCATCTCCGGCATCATGATATCCATAAGGATCAGGTCGACTCGGGAAGCAGCGCTGTGCTTCCCGTCATCCAGACCGAGTAAACGGAATGCGGCGGCAGCCGAGCCGGCAACCAGAAGCTGATCGTAACCTGCAGCCGAAAGGATGGACTGGAGCAGGAGGCGGTCGTCCGCAGAATCATCAACAATCAAAATGCCCATAGGTTCTGAGTCCGGTGAATTCGAGTGGCAAACTTGAGAAATCGTAGCAGCTAGTCTTTATAAACTCCAGGATAAAGCTTTTTGACACAGGGCTGGCAAATGCCGTGGCTGAATTCTGCCTCGGAATGTTCGCCGATATATTCCTCCAACTGTTGCCAGAAACCGCCGTCATTCCGGATCTTCTTACAGGATGCGCAGATGGGAATGAGTCCCCGGAGGACTTTGACATCCCGAAGCGCGTTTTGCAGCTCCTCATTGCTTCGACGGAGTTCCTCTTCGCGCGCTTTGCGGCAATCCCTTTCCTTTTTCAGCGCCAGTGCAGAGGAAGCGCGTGCCAACAGTTCTATGCTGTTAACCGGCTTCGTAATGTAATCGATCGCTCCCGCAGCAAAAGCCGCTTGAAGATTGGAGTGATCACTTTTTGCCGTGACCATGATGATGGGAATATCGCACAGGTGCGGACGGCTCTTGATCTGACGGCACGCTTCGACTCCATCCAGCTCCGGCATAAGCACATCCATCAAGATCAAGTCGATATGGGGCGGCGTCTCCTGGCCATCCATGCCAATCATGGGGAACGCAGCCTTTGCGGAGTCCGCGCTTAGGAGGTCCGTATAGCCGGCCTTTCCAAGGATTGCGCGAAGGAGCACCTGCTGGTCTGGAGAGTCGTCGACAATAAGAATGCCCATGCGGATACCTGTCAGGCGCTCGCACAGGGATGTGTGAGCAGTTACCTGTTAGTATAGCAGGCGCCGACCGGGTTACTGGAGCTTGGAGCGCACGAGGTCACTGATCTCTTTGCCGTCCACCGGTTGACCGGCTACACGGACCATCACCGCCTTCATCACGATACCCATCTCTTTCAGAGATCGAGCACCGGTATCTCGAATGACCGAGTCCACGACGGCAGAAAGCTGTTCAGAAGAGAGCGCTTGAGGGAGATAGGATTCGAGAATGGCGATTTCCTGCCGTTCTTTATCGGCGAGTTCTACCCGCTGACCTTTTTCAAATTGCTCAATCGATTCACGGCGTTGTTTGATCATGGCTGTCATCACACGACTCATTTCGGCATCGTCGAGATCCTTTTTGATCTCCATCTCCTTATTCATCACGGCAGCTTTGATCATACGAATCACATCCATCCGCAATTGGTCACGCGCCTTCATAGCAAGCTTCAAGTCTTCTGTGAGGCGGTCGTGCAGGGACATAAGGACCTCGGGGTTGCGGGTAATCTGGTGGTTGAGAATACCGCGCCGCTTTAGGTCAGTCAATCAGATCCATCCGCCCCTGCCCTCAGAGTGGGCGATTGGTTTTTACGCCACTGAGGTAGTATGATAACCAACAGAAAATCACAGAATGTTCTACTTAGACTCAGCTCTTGAATAGGAAAGTAAGACTCCGCCCATTGATCAGGGGAGGATTTATATGGAACATGGCAAGCAGGAGATGATGTACGGCCATAGGGTCGTTGGATACGCGATGGCAGGTATATTGTTCCTGGCACTGGCAGCCTGTTCCAGCGACCAGCCGAAGCCGCTTGCGCAGCCGACACCAGACCAAGTGCGTGGCCATGCAGACCGCGCGTTTGAGAAGCTCAAACAAGAAGAGCAAGGGCGGACCGCCCAGCCGCCCGCCCAAGGTTACTGAGCCCGACACCCTACCGACTCAATCTGGGCAGAGTCCAGATCACAAACTGTGCAACAGGTTTTACAAGCGGCACTTCCCACAATAGCTGTCGCCGGGGCACCAGTTCAACTTGGCGGGCTTCGTGGAAAGTACCAAGAAGGCTGGACGAGACCACTAGCCGCAAGACGCCTGAAAGAAAAAAGACAAATGGCAAATTCGATGCGGGCTGGAGGATCATTCCTGCCCACTCAATGTTTGCAGGAAGGTGCTCCACCAACCAGCTCCCAAGCAAAGCCCCTATCGACCATCCTACGGCGTTAATTGTGCTGTACAATGCAATGGCTTTCGCTCGGTCTTCCGGCCTGACCGAATCAAACACATAGTTTTGGAGTCCCAAGGACAAGCCGGCCCACACGACGCCTCCCAAAAAATTGACTGCTAGCAGAAAACCTACATTCGTGCTCACAAGGTACAGCATCGGCAAAATGGGCACAGTAAAGCCCGTGATGGACAATAAGGCTTTGTTTCCAAAACGGTCCCCGAATTGACCCCACGCACGCAGAGTGAGGAGCTGACCTAGAATGCCTGCTGCCAACCAGCCTCCATAGCCGAAATAGGAAAGATGAAGATCTTGCAGGATGTACAACACGAAAAATGGACCGGCAATTAACACGGATGCGTGCATGAACCCCGCGAAGAGCAGAAATTGACGAAAATCTTTGGTCGCGTTCTGACGGAAAAACTCACGGAATCCTTGTTGAGATTCCAGATAGGCAGTCGGATGCACGTCTTGAACAGGCGATAAGGCCAAGGCGGAGAGGATACGAGCGCTTCCGGCCATAGCGAAGATCAGCACGAAGCCCCACCACGCAGCGGTGGAATCCTGCCAGAGGCTCAGCACCCATCCGGCTCCGCAGAGCGCAAAGAAACTGAGGCTGGCGATGATTTGGGCTCGACGCGAGAAATAGGCTCCTCGCTCATGTTGGCCGAGCCAATCGGCGATCAAACTATTCCACGCAGGCGCGGTGAAATGGGCACAGGCAAAATATGCAGCAGCGCCACCCACGACGAGCCAGGGCCCCCACTGGGGAAACAGCAACGGAAGAAGCAGGATGGGAACCCAGGAGACGGCTTGCCCGACGGTGCCGGCCGAGATAAGGGCTTTACGATTTGGGAACCATTGTAATAACTTAACAGAAATGAGTTGAGCGCCGGTTCCGATGAGTTGTGGCAACGCCGACAGGACGCTCAACTGGAACGGGCTTGCATGTAGAAGCAGAGCAAAGGCGGAAAGGTATTGCTCCCCGCTTCCTTGCGTAATAGCCTGGCAGGCCCCGTCTCGGAGTCCGTACCGAAGGCCCTGCCTGCCCGCATGTTCCGTTCGCGAACTGCTTAGCGAAGTCTCGTGCAGATCCTGTACCTGTCTCAAATGCATGGTCCTCTGCTGGAAGGGAACTCTGGTTAAGCCTAACACAGACTGCGGGGTGAGCAGAAATGGATGAGTAGTTTGATCAGTCGATGATTGACCCCTCGTTGATCTCTCGATACCATGGCACTACAACCGACTTGCAGCCTGTTGGCAAACGAGTCGAACAGAACAGCCACGCAAGGTCATACTCGCAGAACCGTTCCGAAGCCGTCGGAGGCTGTTCAGAAAGGCCGCTTTCTCACCCGCCCAACCCCGGGCGCGCCAAGACGCGCCGTGACCGCGGGCAAGGCCTCAGCAAGGGACGAGGCGGGCGTACGAGAACGCCGCTGGCGGACTTTCTAACAGCCTGCTAGCTATGATGATGATTCTAACCCAACATACTCGGAATACAGTCTTGGTGGGAGTAATCGCCGCCCTAAGCCTTGTCGTCTGTACCCGGCAGGAGGTCGAGGCACGAGACCCATTTGCACCGAAGGAACAAACGACAACTGAGATCGATCCCACGAAAAGCCCGTCGTTCGACCAACAGGAAAAAGGTATCCCGCAATCCCTGTTTACCTGGATCAAAATGGCAAAAGGATATGACATTGAGTGGGATACATTCGGCCGAAAAGGCTGGTACACGCAAGATCCCCGGCTTAAACCCATCGAACCGGGGTCGATATTTCCTCGGGATATTCCCGCAATCTATATTGTCTTCGAGTCAGCTCCGTTGGAAGATCCTGCCCAATTCAGCGCGCAGTGGTCCCTAGAGAGTGAAAAGAGCGTACCTTCATCTATCCCACTCGGCAAAGACATTTTGGAAGTGCCGGGGCATGAACGCTATGGATTCTTAGAACTCAGGAGACCTGGAGATGCTTGGGCTGTCGGGACATATCTTGTGAAACTGTTCATCACGCCGCTCGGGCAACAGCCCTTTCATGCAGCCAATCAAGTCGGTACCATGCGGTTTACCATCGTTGAGGGTACTACCCCTGCCGGAGAGAGTCCCCAGAAGTAGCGTCCGAGATCACTCATGCAGAAAGGAACAGAATGGGAGAGCGTATCAAAGTCACGGATCCGGAAAAGCTGACACTGCTCTTCGAGCGATTCAGGGACGTATGTCTGGTCGAGAAGGAAGTCTGGAAAGAGATATTCATGCCTCGAGAGGTGACCCAGGGCCCTGTCCGAACGAATGTGCAGGATCGCTATGATGTCGAAATCAATGACCCGGAGATCGAAGATGCCCTGGATGCCAATATCCCTCTCGGCGGCCCGGCTCTTACTGCCGCTATAGAGGAATATCGAGCCAATATTTCTTTTTATCGAAAAACATGAATGAGTCAGCGGGCTGCAAGCACTCGCTCGACATCCTGCACCACCTCTGGCGCCAACGGCTTGGTGCGGTGATGGTATCGAGCGATGACCTTTCCTGAACGATCGATCAAATACTTTTGGAAGTTCCACTCCACTTCGCCAGGGAATGGACTCTGTTCAGTCAGATACCGGTAGAGGGGATGTTTGTCATTGCCCTTCACGCTGATCTTGCTGAAGAGCGGAAACGTTAGGCTATACTTGGTATGGCAGAAGGTCTTAATCTCTTCATTCGTACCGGGCTCCTGCTGGCCGAAGTTATTAGCAGGGAAAGCCAAGATCTCGAAACCCTTCTCTCTATATTGCTCATACAACTTTTCGAGATCGGTATACTGCGGCGTATTGCCGCAGAAGCTGGCTGTATTGACCAACAAGAGAACCTTACCACGGAATTGATCTAGTGAAACCGGTTTGCCGTCGATATCATTCAACATAAAGTCATAGACCATGGGACCCCGTACTGCCATCAGTATGGCTCCTTCCTGTTTTGCCTGCACAGAACCGGGGTCGAGTAGATCGTTCGACCCGCCACCGGCGATCACGCCGATCGTGATCGACAATCCAATTAACGTATGGGGCAGAACTCTCAGAGAACACCTCGCAATTAGAGCCGTTCTAGGGCGTCAATGCGCGCTTCCATCGGCGGATGCGTGGCAAAGATGCGCATAAATCCTGAAGAGTTGCCAGAGATCTTCATGGTCGCGAGCGCATCCTGGGTGGAGTGCTCAACCTGGGCGCGGGTGACCCATCGATCAATCGCACGAAGGGCCGAGATCATCGAGTCCTTTCCATACACCTTAGCTGAAAAGGCATCTGCGCCAAATTCGCGCCGACGCGAAAACCAACAGATCAGGATCGATGCCAGGATACTGACGACAATCTGGAGCACGATCGACAACCCAAAACCAAGCATGGCTTGATCGCGTTCCGCGAAGATCCGGCGTACCCACATCGCCACATAGTACACAAAGGTATTCATCAGCCCCGCCAACACGGTCGTTGCGAACATGTCCCCGTTATAGACATGTCCCATTTCGTGGGCGAGTACGGCTCGCACTTCTTGTTCTTGTAAGTTGCTCAACAATCCGGTCGAGACGGCCACCATTGAGTTGTTTTTGCTGGGGCCAGTTGCAAAAGCATTGGGGTCAGGGGATTCATAGATCCATACTTCAGGCATCGTAATCTGTAACCGTTGGGCGATCTCTTGAACAGTGCCATAGATGACCTGTTCGGCTTGCGACCTGGGTTGGACGATCTGGCGACAATCCAACATGGCCCGGGCCATTTGCTTAGAAAATGCTAAGCTGATAAAGGCGCCCCCAAAGCCGAAGGCGAGGGCCCACACTAACGAGCTTAAGTCGACCATTCCTCGTACATCGACCCCGAACATGGGCAGGACGACGTTGATGAGTATCGGCACGGTGAGCGAGAGCGTCACCATGATCAAAATATTCGCGGCCAACAGGAGAAAAATGCCTTTCATCCACTTCATTGAAATCCTCCTTCACAACCAGGCCCTCGTCCCATTGTTCAGGCGAGTCGCCGGTGAGAGTGATTATACTCACGGATTCGGCAAAATGCATCTCATCAATGCCGACGATGTATTGTTTTAGAATAGTAAGTCCGGAAGTGCCAAGGTCAAGATGCTCGAAGTGACTGATACTCTTCGACAAAGTTGACCCGTCCCATCCTTCCTGTTAGAACTGGCTCATGCAGAAGGTGCCAAGGCGATCGCTCCATCTGTTGGCCACAGTCGGGTTGATGATCTCCGTCGTTGCGACAATCGTTGATGCAGGGGAACCAACCCTCTCCAGCCCTGCTATGACAATCCCGGTGGCGGAAGATGGAATACAGCGAGCCACGATCGCGCTTGATAGCTACTCATATACCCCTAACCATCTGATCGTCGAAGCCGGAAAGCCGGTTGAACTGACGCTCACAAGCGTGACAACGATCACCCCACACAATTTCATCATCAAGGACCCAACAGGAGACCTATCCGTGGAACAGGATGTCGGTGCCGGCAAGACGGTTACCATCACATTCACGCCGACCCAGCGCGGCACATTCCCCATCTACTGCGACAAACGCCTCTGGCCATTGCCCAGCCATCGCGACAAAGGGATGGAAGGGAAGTTGGAAGTACGATAGGTGTGGTTACGAGCATAGAGACCAGCAAGCAGGAACTGCTCCACGACCTCCTCAAGCAAGTGTCCCGTCTCTTCTATACAACGTTGGTCGTGGTTCCCGCAGATGTGCGCGATCAAGTGAGCTTGGCCTACCTCTTCGCTCGAGCAGCCGATACGATTGCCGACACGGAATTGATCGATCGACCTCGCCGATTGGATTTTCTCGGCCAGCTCAAGGGGCAGTTCATCAGCGACCAGATTTCCTGGGGGCAGATCCATGAAATTCAACGAGCCATGGCGCCGCTCCAGCAAAATTCGTCCGAGCAGATGCTTCTTGAACGGTTAGAAGGCTGCTTTAAATTGTTCCAAGAGTTTTCTCCGGGCGATCGCCGTCGTATACAACGGCTCATGACCACACTGACGCAAGGGATGGAGATGGACCTTGTGGTCTTCCCCGGCACATCAGCCGAGGATCTGGTGGCGCTGAAGACATCGGACGATCTAGATCGATACACCTATTACGTGGCTGGATGTGTCGGCGAATTTTGGACGGATTTGATGTGCGCGCACAGGAAGGCTTTAGCCTCGTGGAAGGTGCGAGAAATGTCGGAGGTGGGTGTGAGATTTGGAAAGGGGCTACAACTCACGAACATTGTCAAGGATGTCGCGCATGATCTCCAAAAGGGGCGCTGCTATGTACCGGCACCTCTCCTGGCCGAAGCAGGGCTCAAACCGCGCGATCTGCTGAATCAGGATAATCTTTCTCGCTTTCGGCCCGTGCTAAGCAAACTCGTCCGCATGGCCACGGAACACCTCGATCAGGGGTGGATGTACAGCATGGCAATTCCGAGGCATGAAACACGCCTCCGGCTCTCTTGCATGTGGCCGATCCTCTCCGCAGGGGAATCACTCAAGCTGGTCATGAATTCGCCCGATCTCCTGAACCCCGCCGTCAAAGTGAAAATCTCACGCAGCAAGGTCTACCAAATCATCGCGCTCACAACCAGCACCTTCGCTTGCGATTACGTGGGAACCGCCTACTGGGGAAGATTGCGGAAGCAAATCGTATGAGCTGCAACAAGCATGGGCGATTGCAAGACCCTCAACTATGCTATGTCTTGAATCGAAGCATACGGGGTCTCATGCGGAGCCAGATAATGGGGTAGTTAGGCGTGTGTCACGGCCTTGGCGCGGACTTTCGCCGGAAAAGCGAGAATCGCAAGTCTGCTCTGTGGGGAAGGAAAGCTGGACCTCACCAAACTTTCGTCTTCGGCTTTCTTAGGGGTGGTCTGATTGGTTCCCGCCTGCGCGCATCGAGCGACCACCGTTTTATCGTGGGGGCTCTGCGAGCACTGGGAACTTACCAGGCTACCCCGTCTTTTTTTGCGGCTCCAGCATCTTCTCCCCCTTCTTGAACACTCCGTAGATCGCCTGCGAGGGACAAGCGTCCAGACAGAGACGGCAACTTTCCAAACAGCGGGAAGGGTCGAACTTGTAGGGAGGAGTGGAGAGCCAGGCGCCGGTCGGGCAGATTGGGACACAGACGGCTTGATGGGTGCATCGGTCTGGATGGCGGATGAGGTGGTCACGAATGATCATCATGGGTTTGACTCCTTCAAAGAGACCTTGGGAAAAGATCTCGAACATGTTCCTATCCGGAAGGCTGTTCACTTCCACTCCTTCACAAGCTCTTTCAACCGATCCTTCAATTCCGGAAACTGCTCTAGATTGTTGTGAATCGCCCCGAGAATCTTCTCCACCCTAGCCGACTTGAGGGCATCTTTGTCCTTCTTGACCAGTCGATCATACTCCACATAAGCTGCCTGATGCACAGGTTCAAGAACAGCTCGTGCCACAACCAATGCCTCCCCCAACTCGTATGGCTCCGGCGCCATCAAGGGCACGATGGTAAAGGTGCCATCGGAGCACACCAGCACTGCAGCACCCTGTTTCCCCTTGAGGGGGATAACGACCTCAACGGTTTTCCCTACCAATGCGCCCCAGGTCCCGAGTAATCCTGGAAACTGCTTCATGAAGGCCACCTTTTCCAGGTTGGCTTTCCACTTTTCTTCGACACTCATGACAATCCTTGTGGTGCGACCCTAAGATTTGAGCGGAGGGAGTGCTGTAGGGGCCGGATGATCCGGCATGATAAGACGAGTCACGACTTCGCCCTTGATCACATGGCGCTCCATGATTTCCGTCACGTCAGCTTCTGTTTTCACTTGATACCACACACCCTCAGGATAGATTACGACGCTCGGTCCTTGGGCGCAATGATCGAGACACCCGGCTTTGTTGGCTCGAACAATGTCTTTCAAGTTGAGCCGCTTTGCTTCCTGCTTAAAGCGGGCATGGAGCGACTCCGACCCAAGCTTGGAACAGCTCCCACGGGGATCGTCGGGGCTCCGCTGATTCGTGCAGACAAAAATATGTCTTGTGAAGGTCGACACGAATGGTTCCTGCTAGGCCTGCATTGTGGTGGCCTGCATCCGGTCAATCAGTTGTGTCACATCAGCTGCGGTCAGGAATGGGGAGCGCCCAGCCGTTCCGGAGAGAATCGTCGCAATCTCTCGCAACCGTAATGAGGCCCGTTGAAATTCTTCCTGCGCAGACAGGGTGGAACCCTGGCCGGCAATGAGTTTGTCGAATTCCCTTACGATATCACGAAAGTCGCGCTGGAGATTTTTCTGCATCGAACAGCCTTCGCAGTACCATTTCGGACTTTGATCGGTTGAGGGAGATAGTCGATCGTAAGTTCGGCCAAAGAAGTCCTTCCCGAGCGATAACTTCATGAGCGCGGTGCCGCTGGCGCCGCAAGCGTTGCAGGACCCGGACATTGAATCCATAGAGCCTCCCTCTGTCGACCGTGAGATGAAGAGCGGGGCGAATCTTACAACAGGCCTGCGCGTACTGTCCACCAGATCGCTGGATATGCGAGACTCAGGCCCCTTAACAGTCTTCTGCTGGCGGATTTTTGCGGTCTCCTGTTATAAAATGAACTGAACATAACCCGGGCGAATTGATCAGGGAGGGCCAAACCATGGTCATTGGAGTGCCAAAAGAGATTAAGGATCACGAGTATCGTGTCAGTGTCACGCCCGATGGAGCTCGGACGTTATGTCAGGCAGGGCACGAGGTATTGGTAGAACAATCTGCCGGCGCCGGCAGCGGATATGCCGATCGAGAGTATCAACTGGTGGGTGCGACCATCGCACAATCGAAGCTGCAGGTTTTTCAGCGAGCAGAATGTATCGTCAAAGTGAAGGAACCCCTCCTGTCGGAATGCCCCTTATTTCGTCCAGGCCAGGTGCTCTTTACCTATCTTCATCTAGCTTCGTTCCCGGAACTGACGAAGGCCCTGCTCGACAGCAGAATCCTCGCAATTGCCCGCGAAACCGTCGAAGCGAAGGACGGCAGTCTTCCCATGCTGAAGCCGATGAGCGAGATCGCCGGTCGCATGTCGGTGCAAGTCGGAGCGCACTATTTGGAAAAAACGCAAGGAGGGCGCGGTCTGCTGCTGGGAGGGGTGCCCGGTGTTGAGCCGGCGCGTGTGGTCGTGCTTGGCGCCGGGGTAGTCGGGAGTGCAGCAATACGCATCGCCGTGGGCATGGGCGCCCTGGTGACGGTGATCAATCTGGATGTAGACCGATTGCGATATTTGGATGATCAGTATCATGGGCGGATTGTTACGTTGGCTTCGACGACAGCGGCTATTGAGCAGGCAGTGCTCGCAGCCGATCTTGTGATCGGAGCGGTTTTGGTTCCCGGCGCCCTTGCGCCCAAGCTTGTGTCTCGCCAACTGGTTGCCAGGATGAAACCTGGTTCTGTAATTGTGGATGTGGCTGTGGATCAAGGAGGCTGCTTCGAAACCACGAAACCTACGACTCATTCGGATCCGATCTATACGGTAGACGGGGTGCTGCACTATTGTGTGGCAAACATACCGGGCATTGTTCCCCGAACTTCGACGGAAGCCCTTATGAACGCGACTCTTCCGTATCTGCTCCGACTGGCAACAGAAGGGGTCGATGCCATGCTGCGAGCCGATGCGGGCTTCGCCAAAGGCGTGAATCTCGCTGATGGAAAAGTCACATGCCGAGCGGTGGCGGAATCCCATGGCTTGCGTTTCGACCCTCTGATGTAAGACAATTATTTCCTACTTCAACGGATCACCCGGTCGGGGCGTAGCGCAGCCCGGTAGCGCACTGCGTTCGGGACGCAGGGGTCGGAGGTTCGAATCCTCTCGCCCCGACCAAAACACATCAGGTCAGCTCGCAGTCTATTGGCGCCATGAGGAATACTGGGTATTAAAACCTACGTTTATTTGCCCTGAATCCCGACTACTTCACAACGCCAACCCTTCACCACAAGTGGCGATCGATACCGGCAGCTATGGCACTCTCCCTTAGCTGAGTCCATGTATGAAATTCTCTCGCACATAATCGCAAAACGCGTGACGCTTCTGTGGAGGTATGAGAATATTCGTTCGTTGAATGGGCATCGTTATTTAACACAGTCTGTTTGAGTCTATGGCCGAACCAATTGAACCGGCAGCTCTCCGGGCGAAGCTGCTTGTGAGAGGAAAAGTCCAAGGGGTAGGGTATCGAGCATTTGCATTCCGCATCGCAGCGCAACAGGGGCTCTGCGGAGGTGTCCGGAATCTCGACGATGGGCGGGTTGAGCTTGATGTTGAGGGCCCCATGGACGAGATCCTGATTCTGATCGAAGCCGCTAAGACCGGGCCGCCCGCGTCACGAGTGACAGCCGTTGACGTGGAATGGAGTCCGGCAACAGGACGATTTTCAGACTTCCAGGTGTGGTACTGAAGGAGCCACGGAGCGTATGGCCCGAGAAGGCGAAGAGTTGCACGATTTAAGCGAAGCGCGCCGACACTTCGTCGACTCTGACGAAGAGTATATTGCCGCGCCTCCCGGACTAGACGAGCCACTGATCGGAGAAGAAAAACCGAATCGACGTGCGGAAGGATTGGATACTCTCAAGTGCTATTTGCGCGAGATCCGTCATTCGACCCTACTGACGTTTAAACAGGAACAGCAGTTAGGCAAGCGGGTCATGGCAGGGGATGAGAAGGCCCGCCAACAGATGATCGAGTCGAATCTCCGTCTGGTCATCAGCATTGGTAAGCGCTATATGCATCGAGGGTTCCCCTTCTCCGATGTCATCGAAGAGGGCAATCTAGGGCTCATCAAGGCCGTCGAAAAATTCAATTATAAACGGGGGTTTCGCTTCAGCACCTATGCCTCCTGGTGGATCAGGCAATATATCGAACGGGCCATTATCAATCAGGGAAAGCTTGTGCGATTGCCAGTGCACGTGGTGGAACGGCTCAACCGCTATCTCGCCAAGACGGAGCAGCTCGTCCAGGAGCTTGGACGGGAACCGACCGCGTCGGAAGTAGCGACACGGATGAAGACGACGAATGAGACAGTGTTGGATCTGAGACAGGTGGTCCGTACGACCTGTTCGCTAGACAGTCCGATCAGTGAGAGTGGAGATACATTCTTACGCGATGTGATTGAAGATCCCTCGTGTGTCTCGCCTGCCGATACGGCTGAGGGGGTGATGCGTCGAGCGGAAATGATGGAGTGGGTGCAGGAGTTGCCTGAGAAGGAGCAAACGGTTATTATGTCGCGGTTTGGGCTCGATGGAAGCGAAGCTAAGACGTTGGAAGAGATCGGCCGGGAGATGGGGTTGACTCGTGAGCGGGTCCGGCAGATTGAAATGGCGGCTTTGGCGCGATTGCGCCATACCATCGAACGAAGGACCATGAAACAATCCGACTTGCTCTGATCGATGACCACTGTCAAATACCACACCCTCGTTCGCGAAGTCCCCGACTTCCCAAAGCCCGGCATTCTCTTCTATGACATCACTACGTTGCTCAAAGATGCCCGCGCCTTATCGTCGATCGCTGATGAGCTGACCGCCTACTACCAAGACCAGGGAATCAGCAAAATCATCGGGATTGAATCACGCGGGTTCATTTTCGCGGGGGTCCTGGCAAACCGGCTGAATGCTGGATTCGTCCCGGTCCGAAAACCCGGCAAGTTGCCCGCCGACTGTTTTGAAGTCAAATACAGCCTTGAGTACGGTTCGAACACCCTTGCCATCCACCGCGATGCGATCGCGGTGGGAGAACGGGTGCTGATCGTGGATGACTTGCTCGCGACAGGAGGCACCGCAGCCGCGACTGTCTCCCTCGTTCGGCAGTTGGGAGGCGAAATTGCCGGGCTCGACTTTTTAGTGGAACTCCAGAGCCTTAAGGGTCGAGAAAAACTGCTCGGGCACCCCATCCATTCGACCATCCTCTATCCTTAGCCTTAAAAATCTCGTTCCCATAACCTCTTGTCAAAGATCATGGCACCATGCTATGAATGCCGGACTTTTTTCGGCTACTCGAATATTATCCCAGGAGTAGAACCCGTCATGGCAACAAAAACCCCCGCCAAGAAGAAATCGGTGGCGAAGGCCAAGATGCGGGCGAAGCCCTCGAAGCCGGTGAGCAAAACAAAGAACGCTCCGGTTGTGGTTGTCGAAAAACCTGTCAGCATGGCAGTCTCACCACTGGCTGCCAGACCGAAGGAATCCGCGAAAGAACGCGAAGACCGTGAGCGCCGCCGCCAAGCCCTCCATCAAATGTTGATGCGGAAACGCCAGGAAATCCTCAAAGAGATCGAAGGAAGTCTGGGCCAATCCCTCATTGAAGATAAACAGCGCCGGCTTGAATCTGCGCGCGATGTCGGCGATCAAGCTCTCATGGATCTCGATCGCGAGCTGGGCATATCTTTAATGGAAATGCGCAATCGACGCCGGCAGGCCATCGACGAAGCATTGACGAGGCTCACCGAGGGCACCTACGGTATCTGCGCAGAGTGCGGCGTAGAGATCAGCGAGCGGAGATTGGACGCCGTCCCATTTGCGAAGCTCTGTGTCGAGTGTCAATCGAAAGAAGAGCTGCTGGAAAAAATCGAGCGAGAAGAAGATCGCGATTAGGTATCCCCACTCGTGATCAGTTCTCTCCCCGCCTCGCATCGCCTGTATTCCGTCAAAAAGATTCTGGCCCTTGCTGATCAGGCGAGGCTCGCGTTCTCTGACGACACTTGATATTCTGCGGGCATGCAGGTGGGGGCATGATGAAGCCAGCGGGTCATCGAGCCGTCGTTTTGGCAAGCGGAGGGCTGGATTCCACTGTCACCGCGGCTCTGGCCAAGCGGGAGGGTTGCGAACTTTTCTTCCTCACGATTGCCTACGGCCAACGCCATGCAGTGGAGATTGATCGAGCCGGGCAGATTGCAGCTGCCTTGGGCATAGCGAATCATCTGGTCATGAATCTGAACCTTCACGCCATCGGCGGGTCGGCGCTCACCGGACCAGCTGCCGTACCCAAAGACCGAGCAAGCAAAGAGCATCGTCAGGGCGTTCCCATCACCTATGTGCCGGGACGGAATCTCATCTTTCTCTCGATTGCGGCAGCACATGCGGAGGTCGTGGGAGCGATGTCCATCTATTTTGGCGCAAACGTGCTTGACTATTCCGGTTATCCAGATTGTCGACCCGAGTTCATTCGTGCCTTTGAAGGGGTTGTGAAGCAGGGTACGAAAGCCGGTCTGGAAGGAAACTCCCTCCATGTCAAGACCCCTTTGCTGATGCTGACGAAAGAGGAAATCATCCGGCAAGGGATTGAACTACAGGTCCCGTTTCATTTGACCCATAGTTGTTACGATCCGGTGGGGGATCAGGCTTGTGGGCGGTGCGATAGTTGCCTGATCCGGCTGGAAGGATTTGCGAAGGCCGGGGTTGTAGATCCCATCACATATGCGATAACCTCGGATCATTGAAACAGGCGGCCGGAGGCATTCTCACCTCACACACAGACGTGTTGCTCCTTATCCGTCGCACTGTGCGCTCCAGAGGCGTTAGCTCGAATAGGATCAGCAAACTGACTCCATGAAAGTCGCGATGACAAAAAGATTTCAGATTGGAATGTGGATACTGGGGCTTGGCCTCCTCGTAGCCTGTGATTCCTCACAACCCACTCAAGCAATAGAGAGAGGCCCTGTGCCTACGGAGTTCCAAGCTGGTGAAACTACATTCAACACAAATTGTGCGGCCTGTCATGGAAAACAAGCAGCAGGAACAGACCACGGACCTCCGCTTGTGCATAAAGTCTACGAGCCGAATCATCACGGCGACCAAGCCTTCCAACTGGCTGCGGCTAATGGCGTCCGGGCCCACCATTGGCAATTCGGCAACATGCCAAAAATCGAAAGCGTGACCCCCGGCGATGTCGATCAAATTGTGAAGTATGTGCGCTGGCTGCAACGTCAGGCAGGCATCGAGTAGATCCGCCGCCGCCTCACCGCCTCAACCTGGATCACAATGGCCCCAAGTTAGTACCCCCGCTCTGTTCCTTTCTCCTTCTCACTCTCTGTTTTTTGAAGAACCTGACGAGCCGCTGGCGATATAAGTGCAAGATATATAAGATGATGGCCGGAGTGTGACATAGGCTATGGTTGGAGTCGGCTGATGGGGCAATCAGAGAACAAAAATGCAGGAGTACTCATGGAATTTCTCGTCGAAGACCATCGACGTCTCGACGGACTGTTCCAAGCGGCAGGAGCTCGTCCAGGATCGATCGATGACCACGCCTACACCCAATTCCGTGCAGGACTCCTCCGGCATATCGGGATGGAGGAGAAAATCCTTTTGCCCGCCGCCCAGCGCCAGCGCGGGGGAGAACCTCTTCCCATTGCTGCCAAGCTCCGGCTCGATCATGGAGCCCTTGCCTCATTACTCATGCCGACGCCGACAGCCTCGATCCTGGCAACAATCCAAACCATTCTCGTGGATCACAATGTGTTGGAGGAAGGAGGGGGCGGCTTGTATGAAACCTGTGATGCGCTGGCCGGCCTGGAAACAGAACCAACCCTGGCCGCGCTCAGTAACGCACCGGACGTGACTGTGATGCCCTACAACGACGGTCCATCAGTCATGAATGCCGTCCGCCGTGCGTTAGAGCGAGCGGGATATTACCTCCACCCGCCACATCCGTAGCGAGCGAGAACGTTCGTTCCTTTTGAGGTCCCCATGCGCGCAGCACAGCGTCTCGGAAAACAACTTCAGCGGGTCCGAACCAGCCGTGGTTTGACACAAGAACAGCTCGCCGTAAATGTTGGCTTGTCCCGGACGTTCATCACGCGGCTGGAGCTAGGGCAATACGACCCGACGTTGAGCACGTTGGTGAGATTGGCAAAGGCTCTGAGGGTGTCGGTGACGGATTTGTTGGGTGAGAGTATGAGTGCGAGTGTGTGGTGGCAGGTCGGGGAACAGCGCTTTCCGACAAGAGAAGAAGCCGAGGACCATGCCCGCCCTCTGGGCAACATGTTTATCGCCCGTTACCAAAACAAGCCAGAGGGCTCCCAGCGCAGTCTGCTTCCTGTTCGCGACAAGCAACCCAGCGGAGGCAGAAGTGGAACATCAGGGTTGGGATCGGATATCCCTGGGTCAATTCCTGGCTAAGAGTTGAGAATCATCCAACAGAAATCGCTTTCCTCACGTCTGCGATCGGGATCTCGCGCCATGCGCCGGACGGGAGATCTTCCAGTTTGAAAGGACCGTGTTGAATACGTCTAAGTCTGGTCACTTCATGCCCCAAGGCCTGAAATAGTCTTCGGATTTCACGATTTTTCCCCTCGGTCAGGACGACCTCCAGATGCGATTCTCGACCCGACTTTTTCTGAACCTTTACGCTGTGGCATTGGAGTGGTTCGCCACCATCGACCACTCCGACTACAGCCTCTGCAGCCTGTGCCTCAGTGAATGGTCCACGCACTGAGACCAGGTAGGTTCTCCTTACTTTATTGATCGGATCCGTGAGATAGCTCGATAGAACCGAATCGTTCGTGAGCAGGAGGAGTCCACTGGTCGCCTGATCGAGTCTCCCGACCGCATGCATATAGCCCAGGTCTGCTGGCAGCTCATCGAAGACTGTTTTGCGGCCCTTTTCGTCACTGTGTGTCGTGATCACCCCTTTCGGTTTATGAAAGAGAAGGAATCGTTTGACCGAGTCATGAATCGGTTGGTCATCGATGGAGACAGCATCTCTTGGCCACAAGACCCACGTGGCCGGATCGCGTATAATTCGACCATTGATACGGACTCGCCCTGCACGAATCCATTCCTGACTTGTGCTCCGGGAGGCAATCCCACGCTTAGAAAGCAACCGATCCACAGTGACACGTTTAAAAGATTTGGAGGCTTTCGGTACCATCTTGGACGTTTCTATTTTTAAGGGGTGGCTGAGAATTCTGCGAATCGGGAGCGCATCGTTTCATTATTACGGTTTGCCGGCAAGAAAGGCGCTGGGGGAGCCTGGTTGATCCTTGATTGCGCGCAACATTCTCACCCGCCCAACCCCGACCGCACCGAGACGCGCTCTTGCCCGGGCGAGCACTCTTATCGTGCGCGTTCCGCGAGTAGAAGGACGACCAGGCTCCCCGCCCAATTTTTCAGCATCCTGCTAGAGGAGGCCGTGTTTTTTGAGATAACCCTTGTCGATGACGGGGGTCGGTTTGGAGGGAAGCTGTCCCCGTTCCTGCAACAGGCGTTCGACGTATTTCCCGATCAAATCTGATTCCAGATTAACCTGGTCACCGACCTGCTTTAGGCCCAGAGTGGTCATCTTCGCCGTGTGTGGAATAATCGACACGGTGAACCCACGATCTGTCACCTGGTTGATCGTCAAGCTGATACCGTCCACGGTGATAGACCCCTTCACGATGCAGTGACGCAGAATCTCCGATGGGGCTTCGATCACCAATAATATTGCATTCCCATCTTGTTGGCGGCTTCGGACCGTCCCCAGGCCGTCGACGTGACCGGCCACAAGGTGCCCCCCGAGTCGTTCGTTGAGTTTCATCGCCCGCTCCAGGTTCAGGGGCGCACCGGCCGTGAGCGTACCAAGAGTGGTCACGGACAGAGTTTCGGGAGAGACATCCACGGAGAAATTGTGCTCACTCCTATTCACCACCGTCAGACAGGTGCCATTTACACTGATGCTGTCCCCGATTTTGAGATCAGTCATTACGGTGGAGGCTAGGATCGCCATCCTCGTTCCGGCAAGCGTCCTATCAATCGAAACGATGGCACCGAGTTCTTCCACAATGCCTGAAAACATGCGTAACCTTTGCTAACAGACCCCAACCAGCAGCTATGATTCTTTCTTAAAGACCAGTTTCACCACATACACGAACATGACAAGCAATACGAGCACGCCAATCCCGGCTAGTGCGCCAATCACAAGATTTTCTGTCTCGACGGGCTCCATCGGGAATCATTATATAATATCCACGCTATGCCCGTCTCATCATCACCCAGAAGACCGATGCCGCGACGAGTTGCAGGCCGGCGATGATGGCGAAGGCATTGGCATAGTCCAGTTGCGCAATCAGGACCCCTGCCAGGAGCGGCCCGGCAGCGTGTCCAATATCCCCTATCGTCCCTTGCATGCCCATCCCGGCCCCGAGTCCCTTGAATTCCGAGCTGTCCGCAACCAACGCGGACGAGGAGGAGGAAACAATGGCCTCGCCAAATCCGAATCCTGCCGACAGTATTAGTAACAACCAGAACATCGGGACCCGAGGAATGCAGACGAAGGTCGCAGCACAGATTAGGAGCCCGATGACGATCAGCGGCTGACGCCCGATGCTATCAGACACCCGGCCCATAATCGGCTTGGAAACAAGCGACGTAAGGGCCTGAACCGTAAACAACAGGCCAACTTCCCCCGGATTCAACCCTGCTGAAACCCCGTAGAGGGGAAGGAATGCCATTAAGGCCCCGTTGGCAATCATTTTGGCCGCGTCGGTCGAACTGGTAATAAGCACCTTGCGATTCCTGGCCACCACCATGAATCCCTTCCACATCTCCGCCATTAGAGGAGCCATCCCCTTTTCCTGAACACGAGGAGGGGGCGGTGTGAGGTGCAGGCTGTAGAAGATGGCAATGGCGATGCAACCGAATATCCCGGCGGTCACGAAAGCAGAGGAGAACCCCAACGCATAGATCAAATAGCCGCCGATAAAGGGTCCGAGCAAAGCCCCGGACTGCGTCGAAGCTGTGTAGGTGCCGAGTGCGGCGCCCCGTCGTTCTCGGTAGAGATCAGCGACGGTCGCCAACGCACTCGGCGCAAAGATGGCGGTGGCGAGCCCATGAAAAAACCTCACGGTAGTTAGAACATCCAGGTCTGTCACCCAGGGGTAGAGAAACGGAGGGAGCCCGAAGGCCACCACACCGATCTGCAAAAGGAGCCGCCGGCCATAGATGTCTGACAGGGCTCCAGATGGCAGTTTGAGGAACACGCCTGTAAGGGTGGAGACCGACACGATAAGCCCGATCCGCTCCGGACTGGCTCCCAACGATTCTGCGAATAGCGCCAGGACCGGCATTCGGACCATGTTATAGCTGATAAAGCAGAACACGCCGACGGTGCAGAGCAACGTAAAGCTGCGGGACGTCGTCATGGTGCAAGTGCCTTGGATGGAGGCGACGCACTGCCGGGGTGTGATAGATGGTCCAGCGCCTGTTTCAAGAAGGCCACCTCATCATCCGGCAATGACGGAGGGTCGGTTGCTTCGGTGAGAACCCGGTCTGGATGTTGCCACATTTCTTGTCCCAGACGGTTGACGACCGTGACGCCTTTGGTCAACTTCCGTCCTACGGTGCGTGCGACGAGTGGCCTGATCAGTGACACCAGTCCCGCCAACAGACGGTTGTTCAGCTTCGCATAGGCTACCAGCGTCGTTTCAACCCTGCCGTTCCGCTGTTCATCTTGCACCGGATACATTTTCAAGAATACGACAGCCTTCGCGGTGATGTCCGGCAGCAGCGTGCTCGTGTGGGACCCTTCTACATAATAAATCCGATTGATAGAGTCTCGATATACGAGTTCAACGATCCCTTCTGTTCCCTCACCATCGTTGCACCAGAACCTGCCAGGCCCCCTTGCCTCAGATTTATAGGGGCTGAGAGCGAGTCGATTGATCAACGCGGCGGCCATCGGCGGCCGGTCCAAGAGATAGCGATAGACCGGTTCGGGAAGCTGTATCTGTATCGGCCCGACCTGGTTGACCGTGGTGTAGTCACTGATGATCAGCTGCAGGGAACAGGCCCAATGTGTCTCAATCTGTTCAACTGGGAATGTCACCCCTGCATGCTGAGAAGGCAGGACACAGGTCTCTGATTGGGCCAAGCTGGAATATAGGGTCACACTCAGCCCGATCACGACAAGTAAAGACGGGAAGCCGGCCCTTTTCGCACCCAACGATCTGGGGATCATCACGGCTGCTTTCGAACTTGAACGGCGAGACGGATCGAAAAAAGTTGCTGAGAATCCTGTCGCAGACGCGCTTGTCGCAGCAAGGTCTCAATGGATGGCGTCACAAGACCCTCGAAAGACACTTGCCCATTGGTGAGCACCACCAGCGGTTTGGAAGAATCGATGAGCTGCTCGTTCAAAAAGAGGCTATAGCGTTGGACCCTGGCAGTTTGGATTTCGATGCGATTCGGCGCCACGATGGAAGCATCCAGCCTGGCATATTCCCGGCGTTTAATCAGGTCGTCTCGTTTGCTAATCAGGTCTTCGGAAAATGCGGCAATGGGATCTGTCGCATCAATACGCACCCATCCAAACGGTTGAAGGTGACTGGCCTCACGCACCACCGTTACGGTTCTCGGCAAGGGATTTCGTCGTTGCCTGTTCAACCAGTTGACGAGGTCGGACAATTCCTCCTTAGGAAAGTAGTGCCCCCCCGCCATAGGATGCTCGCGGTCATGTTCTCGATAGACAAAGGAATACCCCAACCTGGTCAATTCTTGCGTAATCGCCCGGCTAAGTTCCACCGGCATTACCTCATCCTTGACACCATGAATGATATAGATCGGTGTGGAGCGCAGGTTCGCCAGGAACGGCATCAACACGTTGTCGAGGCCGCTTGCCATGGGGGCAAGGCCCGCGAACAGGGGCGCCTGATGCATGCCGATCATCCAGGCACCGATTCCACCGTTGGACATACCGGTGAGAAAGATCCGGTCAGGGTCGATGTGATAGCGCCGTTGCACAGAACGGATCGTCGCGAGCACCAACTCCTCCGCCCCTCTCGTAAACCATGCGCCCATTGGCACAGTCGGACAGGCCAGGATATATTCTCCACCCAATCGAGCCTGCCAACGCTCCAGATAGGCCTCACCGGTGAATCCCGCCCCATGCAAGCAAACGACTAATCCATACTCCTTGGTCAATTGATAGGCCAGGGGAACGGAGAGCGCCAGACGATAGGCACGTCCCTGCACATCGATTCGCTCGCCAGGAAGAATCCCGGTCGGTTGGGGAGAATAGACCCGCTCGGTCTGAATGATTCGTACTGCCCGGTCGATCGTGATCATGGGATCGGACAGCATGGACTGAAGGACAGATGCTGCCTCTTCTGTATCCGTGCTATCCAAATAGCGGAAGATCTGGCTGTTGAGATCGGCTGGAAGTGCGACAGCCTCAGCCGCCGTCACTGCACGATCGGCAAACACCGCACAGAGGGCGGCAAGGACCGCCCAGAGGAGCCTGACTGTCACAGATCTCCTTCTACGACCAGATCGTTCCCCATACGACGAACCGATACATGCCGCAATTTCCGCACCTGGGCCAAGCGCTTCGGACCACGGTCTCCGATCATCGCCTTGGCATCCTGTCCTCCCATCAAAGTAGGAGCAAGATACAGCACAACGTGATTGACGAGTTTCTCTCGTAGAGCTGAGGCGTTCACTGTACTGCCCCCCTCGATGAGCAGAGACGTGATTTCCCGCTTACCTAAGATCTTCAGCAAAGCTGAAAATGACACGCGCCCGTTCTTCGCCACAATGGATACAACTTCCACTCCGGCCCGTTCCACTGAACGGCGGCCTGGACGGGAAGCACGGCTCGTGGTCGCGATCAATGTCTTTGCCCGGTCCTGCTTCGCACAGACCTTCGCCGTCGATGGCGTCCTGAGGCAGCTATCGAGCACGACGCGTAACGGTTGCCGAGGCGCCAGCTTGAGTGGCCGGTCAGACAGTCGAGCCGTCAGCGTGGGATCATCGTGAAGGATGGTGCCGACTCCGACGACCACGGCATCTACCAGACTCCGGAGTCGATGCGCATCCTGCCGCGCGAGCCGACCGGTAATCCATCGAGACTCTCCCTTCGCCGTGGCCACCTTTCCATCCAATGTCATCCCGGCTTTGAGGATCACGTAGGGACGGCCGGTGGTTGCCCAGTGACTGTACCAGCGATTCAACTTTGAGGCCTTCTCTTGTGCCACTTCCGTTGTTACAGCAATCCCAGCCCGACGCAGAGCGACAATCCCCCGTCCTTTGACCTGACTATTGGGGTCAGCCATCGCCACTACCACCTGCCGCACGCCTGACTGAATGATTGCCGGCACACAGGGCGGGGTTCGTTTGAGGAGATGGCAACAGGGCTCGAGCGTGACATAGAGCGTCGCACCCTTGGCGCGTAGCCCGGCTTGATTGAGTGCGATAATTTCTGCGTGGGGCTTCCCCGGACCGTGGTGATACCCATGACCGACGATGCGGCCGTCCTTGACGACGAGAGCCCCGACCATTGGATTCGGGCTGGTTTTGCCCCTGCCCTTCGCCGCGAGACGAAGGGCCAGGGCCATGAAATGGAGGTGCTGTGTGGTGGCAATCACCGTTTCTTGCGTGCTATGCGCGGACTGCGAGGCTGCCGAGCCGACTTCCTCTTCGTCGCCTCCTGCTTCGCCTTTGACCGAGGCCCCGAGACCTTGCGCGCGGGGAGAGAACGACTCGATGCAGCTTCAGCTAAGGCCGCATGGGCTGCCGCAAGCCGAGCAATGGGGATGCGATAGGGCGAGCAGCTCACGTAATCCAATCCCAATTCATGGCAGAACTCCACGGAACTGGGATCGCCGCCGTGCTCCCCACAAATGCCAAGCTTGATTCCAGGACGGGTTTTCCGACCACCGGCGATAGCCTGCCTCATCAAGGCCCCCACCCCTTCTCGGTCAAGCACCGCGAAGGGATCTGCTTCCATAATATTGGCAGTCCGGTAAAAATCGATAAATTTCGCCGCATCGTCTCGGGAAAAGCCGAACGTGGTTTGGGTGAGATCGTTTGTCCCAAATGAGAAGAACTCTGCATCTGCAGCAATGCGATCGGCCGTCACGGCGGCACGAGGCAATTCGATCATCGTGCCGACGAGATAGGAGAGCTTTGTGTTGTACTGCTTCATCGTCTCCTGCGCCACCTCGCGAATCAAATCTTTCTGCGCCTTCATTTCCGAAACCATGCCCACAAGCGGGATCATAATTTCCGGGACGATCGTCTTCCCTTCCCTGGCCAGTTCGCACGCAGCCTCCATGATTGCCCGTGCCTGCATGCGGGTGATCTCCGGCATTGTAATCCCAAGCCGGCACCCGCGTAACCCAAGCATGGGATTGAATTCGTGCAGTTCTTCGACCCGTGCCAACAATCGACGCTTTTCCTGGAGCTTGCTTCCGTCGCGTCCGGTCAGCTCCAGCTGTGCAATCTCGACCATCAATTCCTCGCGCTTCGGCAAAAATTCGTGCAACGGAGGATCGAGTAGACGAATGGTGACCGGATAGCCGGCCATCTCGCGATAGAGGCCGATGAAATCCTGTTTTTGCAAGGGTAAGAGCTGATCGAGGAATTTTTCCCGCTCTTCTTTCGTCCGGGCCAAGATCATCTTTTGCATGATCGGAATGCGATCCTCGGCGAAAAACATGTGTTCCGTCCTACAGAGGCCGATCCCCTCCGCGCCGAATCCACGCGCGATATTCGCCTGATCCGGCACGTCGGCGTTGGCGCGAACATGCAGTCTCCGTGCGCCATCGGCCCATGACAGAATCAGCGCGAACCGCTGGTACTTGTCAGACTTCTTCGCCTCCAACTTCCCCTGGATAACTTGAATGATTTCAGATTCGACAACGGGAAGATCCCCCTCGTACACATTGCCGGTCGAACCATTAATCGAAAGATAATCTCCTTCACGGAAGACCTTGGCTCCGATGCGAACGGACTGGCCATCCAGCACCTCCACCGCATCACAGCCTGCCACGCAAACCTTGCCCATTTGCCGGGCCACCACCGCCGCGTGGGACGTCATCCCACCTCGCGCCGTCAGGAATCCCGCGGCTGCGTTCATCCCATGAATATCGTCAGGGCTCGTTTCCTGCCGGACCAGTACCACACGGGCCCCGGCCTCCTTCATCGTCACGGCCCGATCCGGAGTGAGGGCGATCTTTCCGGCTGCTGCGCCAGGACCTGCTGGAAGGCCTTTCCCCAATGGATTGGATTTCGCCTCTTCTTTTGTGTCAAAAATCGGGTAGAGGTATTGTGCCAATTGCTCCGGCCCGATCCGCTGCACTGCTTCCTGCTTCGAAATCAGACGTTCTCTGACCATATCGACTGCAATCTTCACGGCAGCAATGCCGGTTCGTTTCCCGACTCGAGTTTGCAGCATGTAGAGCTTGCCCTCTTGGATCGTAAATTCCAAATCAAGCATGTCCCGGTAATGCTTTTCGAGTCTCTTGTACGTGTGCTCCAGTTCCCTGTACGCCTCCGGCACATTCTTCGCGAGGGCGCTCACCGGAAGGGGCGTTCTGATACCGGCGACGACATCCTCGCCTTGCGCATTCATCAAACACTCGCCGAAAAAGTTTTTATCGCCTGAAGCCGGGTCGCGGGTGAACGCCACACCGGTGCCGCTCGTCTCTCCCATGTTCCCAAATACCATCGCCACCACATTGATCGCGGTGCCCCAGGAGTCCGGAATCCCGTAGAGACGCCGATACGTGACCGCTCGTGCTCCGAACCAGGAGGAAAAGACGGCGTTGACTGCTAAACGAAGCTGCTCGAGTGGTTCATCGGGAAAGTCTTTCTTGGTCTCTTCCTTTATCAACGCCTTGAAGCTGGCGACCAATTCACGGAGATGCCGCGCATCGAGATGGGTCTCGTGCGGTACGCCTACTTCCGCCTTCTTATGTTTGAGGATCGCTTCGAAATGTTCTCGTGGCACACCCATGACAATGCTGCCGTACATGGACACAAAACGGCGATAGCTGTCCTGGGCAAAACGATCGTTGCGTGTTTTTGCCGCCAGCCCTTCGACCGTCTTGGTCGTCAGACCAACATTCAACACTGTATCCATCATGCCAGGCATCGAAGCCCTGGCGCCGGACCGGACCGAGACCAGCAATGGCTGCTCAGGGTCGCCGAATTCCATACCCATCGACCGCTCAACCCGCTTAAGCGCTTTCAATGCGGCCTCCCACATACCGGGAGGATACTGTTTCCCGTTCTTGTAATATTCGACGCAGGCCTCGGTGGAAATCGTGAAGCCGGGGGGAACGGAGATGCCGAGGTTCGTCATTTCGGCAAGTCCGGCCCCTTTCCCACCAAGCAGTTCTTTCATGTTGGAGGTCCCTTCGGCCGAACCGTCGCCGAAGTAATACACATATTTCTTTGCCACGCTGCCCTCTCCTTCGCGTTGACGTCAGTTCAATTCAATGGATAGCCGATGCTCCATGGCCGGCCGCGGACTCGAGATGCAACCGATACCGTCCAACCAGATACCATTTCGTTACCAGCCCGAACGCAATAACCGCCACGAGAATCAGCACCAAGAAAAGCAACCGATAGTCGGCCTGAACCCCCCGATCGATATAATACTGCCCGTCCGGTCCATGACGAAGCTTAACCTCTGGTTGAATCTGATGGGTCTTACCGGAGCGGTCGGATAGGTTGATCCACTCCGTGCAGAGACGCACTGGTTCTGTCTCCCCCGTAACGGACTGCCACCCGAGCCTGAGACAAACATCCTGTTTGGAGTTGAATGCATCGGGGAGGGGTGCCAGCTCATCGAGGTTGATCCCACTGGCCCATAACCCAACCAACATGATCGCGTTGCACAGCACGATCAGAGCAAGGGACACACCGATGGTGAACCGACGGACTTTCTTCGCCCGACGCTGACCGTCTGACAATGATTGATCCATCCCTGCACCCAAACGATATGTCTCACTTAATAGGTGGTCCCGATGAGTCCCCTTTTTGCGCGCCTCCAACGAAAAGCCTTCTGACTCCCCAACTTTTCCAGAGGGAGTAGGCAGATTGTTCTCCACTGCGCGCATCGAGCGACCACTGCTTTTATCGTGGGGGCTCTGCGAGCAAGAAGAACGGTCTGCCTACTCCCTCGCATCCTTCTGAGACCGGCCGTCGCGCGAGCACGGGGGACTCACCGGACCCTCTTCGCTACCCTCCTTGTACCACAATCTGGGAGAAGTCGGCGAATGACATAAACAAATCATCCACTTCTTTGAGCAGCGACAACCGGTTACTTCGGACGACCGGATCCTCTGCATTAACCATGACAGCCGTGAAGAAGGCATCGATGGCTGGCTTCAGACGCACCAGCCCATCCAAGGCCTGGCCATAGTCCCCCCGCTTCATTGCAGACATCATCTTGCCGCGCTCTTCCGCCGTGGCCCGGTGGAGGGCAGATTCTGTGGGATGGTCGAACCGCGCCAGGTCAACCGGCTTGCAGTCCCATTGCTCTTTCTCCACGAGCCGATGCGCACGCTTGAAGCCCACGATCAACGGATCGAACTCCACCTTCGTCGTCACGGATTGAAGCGCCTTCATTCTCAGCACGAGATCGACGAGGTCCAGCGCCTGGTCATGGGCCGGTTTGAGCACCGCTTCTATGGCATCATCCCGCAATACGTGGACGACACGACCATAGTGCCGAACCCGTTCGAAGACGAACTCCGCTATCCGCCGGACGCTCTGCTGTTCGGAATCCGGCATCCCCTTGAAGCCGTCATCGGAAACGAGGCTGCTCGCAGTATGAATGTAGCGTCCCAAGTCCATCCGCAGGTTTCCCTCAAGAATAATTCTGACGATGGCCGTGGCATTCCTGCGCAGCGCAAAGGGGTCTTCCGATCCGGTCGGGATGAGCCCTACATGGAAAAATGATGCGATTGAATCCAGCCGGTCGGCCAACGACAGCACCTGACCGGCTAAGGTCCGGGGCAATTCGCCTTCGAGCGACCGTGGCAGATATTGCTCTCTGATCGCCTGACTGACCCCATCAGACTCCCCGTCGTGTGTGGCGTATTCACCCCCCATGACGCCTTGCAGCTCGGGAAACTCGCCGACCACGCCGGTAAGCAGGTCGGCCTTGCAGAGATCTGCTGCCCTTTCGCAGACCTCTTTCAGCTTGGGATCCTGAGGCCGCAGGCCGGAGGCGAGGAAGCCGGCCAGCTTCCTAACCCGTTGCTGTTTCTGAGCCATAGTCCCAAGCTTCTGATGGAATGTGACACCGGCGAGCTTCTTGACACGTTCCTGTAGTTTCACCTTGCGATCTTCATCGAAAAAGAACTTGGCGTCGGCCAGCCGGGCCGCCAACACCCGTTCGTTCCCCTCACGGATGAGGGTCATATCTTTCACCTGGTTGTTGACCACCGCGATGAAATGCTCCACAAGCTTGCCCGTATCCCGATTCAGCAGGGAGAAGAACCCCTGATGTTCTTTCATCGAGGTGATCAAGATCTCTTGCGGCACTTCCAAATAGGCCGATTTAAAAGATCCGATGACGACATTGGGGCATTCGGTCGTATAAACCGCCTGGTCCAGCAGATCGGCATCGACGTTCAGCCGGAACCCGGTCTTATTGCAGATCATGGCAATTTGATCTTCGATCACACGCCGACGACGCTGCGGGTCCGGAATGACCCCTTGACGTTCAAGCCCCTTCAGATAAGACTCATAGTCTCTGACCACAAGCCCTTTTGCATTCCCCAGCACGCGATGGCCTGCCGTCCTGTTACCGGCAGTAATCCCTGCTGCTTCAATCGGAAGCGTAGCCCCCCCAAACAGCGCCACCAACCACCGTACTGGCCGGGCGAACCGCACACCGGTGTGATTCCATTTCATCGCTTTCGGAAAGGAGAGTGTCGCGATTAACTGCGGGAGGAGTTCTTCCAGCACCACGTTGGCGGGACGCCCCTGTTCTTCCTTCACGGCACAGAGGTACTCCCCCTTCGGAGTCTGACGAATCTGCAGCTCGTGGACCCCAACCCCTTGTCCTGCGGCAAATCCCATTGCCGCTCTTGTCGGCTGGCCGGCCGGATCGAATGCCACAGACTTGGAAGGCCCTATCGCTTCCTTGACCACGGAGATCTGCTGGGTTGCGAGACCTTGAACCACCAGAGTCAATCGCCGTGGAGTGCCCAGAGTACGGACGGATTGAAACCCAAGCCGCTGGTCTGTCAACGACTGTTCAGCTGAACCTTTGAGCGCAGCCAACGCGGGAGCAATGAATTGATAGGGAAGCTCTTCGACGCCGATCTCGAGCAACAACTCGGCAGCGGTCACTGAGGAAGGGCGCCGCCCCCGCTTCGTAGGAAGACCGGGGTGCCGAGGTTTCTGATCCTTTGCCATGGATTCTTCTGTGGCTAGGGCCGGCCCGCGATGGTTGTTGAACGTGTACCAACTAACTTTGTCCCGCCATGCCCCATCACGCGATTGAGCAACGGGTGCCCCATCGCCGCCCGCTCTTCGATATAGCGTTCGGCACATTGACGCGCGAGGGAGCGAACTCTGGCGATATAGCCCGTGCGCTCCGCGATACTGATCGCACCGCGGGCATCGAGCAGATTGAAGAGGTGCGACGACTTGATGCAGAAGTCGTAGGCAGGAAGCGTCAGCCGTTTGTCGCGATTCGCCAGGAGTCGTTTGCACTCGCCCTCGAACGATTGGAACGTGGCCATGAGCATCGCCACATCGCCCTCTTCGAAATTATAGGTCGAGAACTGGACTTCGGTTTCGTGATGGATGTCTCGGTACGTGATCGATTCGTTCCACGCCAGATCAAAGACGTTATTCACCTGTTGCAGATACATCGCAATGCGTTCTGTCCCATATGTGATCTCGACGGTAATCGGATTCAGTTCTATGCCACCGATTTCTTGGAAGTAGGTGAACTGGGTAATCTCCATTCCATCGAGACGTACCTCCCAGCCCAGGCCCCAGGCACCGAGCGTGGGGGACTCCCAGTCGTCCTGAATAAACCGGATATCATGTTGCTTCGGGTTAATCCCCAATTGGGCCAAACTCTCCAAGTACAACGACTGAATATTGTCGGGCGCCGGTTTCAGGACGACTTGATATTGATAGTAGTGCTGCATGCGATTTGGATTTTCGCCATACCGTCCGTCCGTAGGACGCCGGCACGGTTGAGGATAGGCGGCCCTCCAGGGCTCCGGACCAAGGGACCGGAGAAACGTGCCCGGGTGAAAAGTTCCTGCGCCCATCTCCAAATCATAGGGTTGATAAATGACGCAGCCTTGCTCAGCCCAATAGTGATGCAATGTGAGGATGAGATCCTGGAAGGTCACGAAGAGTCCAGTCGTTGAATCGAAGGTCCGAAGAATTTTTGCGCTAGTTTCGTTGAAACAAAAGGAGAAACTAGCAGGAATTCGCAGAACCTGTCAAGGAACAACCCCTCTATGATCAAGGAGTTGCAGCATCTTGCCTCTTGTCTGAACTGATTGACCTTGTGGTCGGACCCTCTGAAATATTTGACTCACATTCTTCTGTGAGCTCTTGACGGGACCAGTCCTGGCACATTATTGTCGCAAATCTTGACTCACTCACTCGGATTTCGACCGTACGATGAAACTCTCGAAAAAAAGTGAGTATGGACTTCGCGCCCTGCTTGAGCTGACTCTCGCGAATGGTCGAGAGTCGTTACAACGACATCAGATTGCCGAGCGTCAGCATATCCCGGTGGAGTTCTTGGAACAGATTCTTCTCACGCTGAAACGCGCCGGGCTCCTCGCGAGTCGTCGGGGGGTCAAGGGCGGCTATACGTTGATCAAGTCGCCCGGTGAGATAACGCTTGGTCAAGTGATCCGCATCTTGGACGGGCCGCTCGCGCCTATTTCCTGCGTGAGCAAAACCGCCTATCAAAAGTGCAGCGACTGTCCCTACGCGACCAAGCCCTACTGCCCACTGCAGGATGCGATGGGGGAGGTTCGTAATGCCATCGCCGATATTCTCGACAACTACACGCTCGACGATTTCGCGTCAGTGCCACGCAAAGGATAAGCAGGGATCTCGTCGTCCTCGTAGCGATTATGCTTGTCGCCGCTACCGCCAATGGCGCCCTGGGATATGAATCCGGCATTAGTGCTCCTCGAATTGGTGATCAATGGGCACGTTGATTGTGAATGCTTACCTACTCTAACGTTTTTTCAAGAACCGGATCGTTCCATGAAAAAGAAGATCAGCATCCGAAAACTGTTATTGATTCGTTGAATCCCCTCATCTAGTTGGTTGAGCACAACCAACTAGGTAAACTCAACAGGATAGTTACACTAGTTCAACCCCTCCGCTCATCCCATATCTCTCGTGAGTAACCCGTTCTCTGCCCGCAGAATTTCTCCACAGCCTGGAACCTCGACGATCTCGCTCACGGTACTCACCTGATTCCCCCGAAAAGCAGCAGCGAAATTGCCGGAACCCATACGGGACGGCACTTTGCGCCAATACTAGATCTGTATGGGCAGACCTTCACACTGTTCAAACCCCACCTCCTCGCGCAACCAGGCTATCACCAATTTCTATAAATAGATTGATAAGTTACACCGACAGACGATGGCACATGGTTTGCTCTATCAGCGACTATGTTTCGTTGCCTACTCCACATCACGCACGAAGACGCGCGAACAAGATCAACATTGATCACTCCGCTACCCTCGATCACCGTCGTGGTCGGGCTGTTTATGGCAATCATGTCCCTGCTGACCGGATGCGCCCCAGACCAACATAATGATAGCGGATCGACAGCAACACCAGCAGCGGCCACCGCATCTCTCGAATGGCTTCCGGTTCAAGACCCTTCAGTTATTGCTTACTTCGTCCATTACGGCAAACAGTCACCGGGGCAACCAGGCAGCTGCACATATGAAAGCTCCATGTACGTTGACTCCCCGTCAGCCACAGTCCCTAACCTTGATCCAAATACTACCTACTATTTTGCTGTTAGTGCCTATAACGGCCTTGAGAGCCCCTGCTCAGAAGAGGTTTCGACCGTGACAGCCCCGCCTGCCTCCTCGCCCAATCAATCAGTCCCCCTCGCATAGCCTCGCGATGCTCAGCAGCCCCGTATCATCGGGCGCACCGAGTTGAAACCGGTTCCCACCTGCTCACATGCATGACGGTTGAACTGACTCAGCGGCCTGTTGCGCGAGCGAACTAGACCATGGCTTGGAGTAATGATTGGAGAACCGATATAAATCGCTTTCCAGCGAGGAACGGATTAGGTCTTGTCGAAAGTCTTAATGGACTAGGGCCAGACACCTATGCGTGCTCAGTGGCACCGGATGCAATGGGACGCCGGTCGAGCCATCATTTTGAGGCAGTTCTCCCCATGTGATTGAGCGGTGCTTCGTCGAAGCGCGACGATGGACTCGACCGATGGTGTGCGTGGCGAACATGCAGAGCGTGGAGCGGATTATCTTCTCCACAAGGCCACGGCAAAGTCGTGATGGGAGACGATCGTCGGCTGGCCGAAGGAGGTGCTCTCGCAGCGTGGTGAGGCCGGGTGTGGTGAACGGGGGAGCGGGTTCCGGTTTTGAGGTGCACGGATGAGGGTGAGGCGGCTCCTGAGCCTGGCGGAGCAGCGGATGCACGCCGATCTCCGCCGGTTACCGCCTTGCGGATGTGGGAGTTGCACGGTGCCGTGTCTGCGGCGACGTGGCCCCAACGCAGCCGTGCAGCCCAAGCAGGTGGAAGACCCGCGCGGCGGTGGTGAGCGCTGAGGGACTCGGGGAAGGCAAGACCGGAGCGATCAGGCATGGGCGGAGTATAGAACGGAGGCACCGCCCCCTTCGGCTGGGATGGCGTCGCAACGGTTTTGTGTCAGCCTATCTGCTCCGGTACTTCTCAGACAGGTGTGCGACCGCTTGTTCAGCGTGTTTCGTCGCCACGTCCGCATGACCAGCTTTCCCATGCTCAATGGCCTGTTTGAGTTCCCCGATCCCTGCGTCCACATGCGGAGTCTCGCCGGCCTTCAGGGCAGACTGTAGCGCCGCTTCCGCACTGGTCAGGAGTGCACCCACATGACCCTGTTTGCCATGGTCCGCCGCCTCTTGGGCGAGCGTGATGGCCTCCTGGCGGTGCTGCTCCTCAGCATGAATCACATCACGCCTGGCCCCGCCTTCGCCAAATACCGATTGCAACGGCAGCACCGTGGCGGTGACGAGAACACATAGTGCGGCGAGTGCGACAGCTTGTGACATGATATATCGGGTCATTGGGATTCTCCCTTCTGAATAGCCGTGAATAATGTGGGCTAATGGGTGACCCTGATTCTGCTCCGTTTCGCTCATCTGCTCGCGACCGGCGTAAACCCCTCGAACAACTGGAGATACGTTTCGACCATGATGCGTACATGCTCATCCCCGCCCGGCGGGCAGGTTCTCTCTTCGGTCTTGCGAACCAACCCCGTCGGAACGGCGTCGCTCGTCCAGAGCTTGATGACGAGGCGGCAATTTCTGAAGGCCGGCCACGCCGACGCGTCATACTTATACGTCGCGGACTCCCAATGCGTCGCAATCCGCGCGCCATTGATTTCGATCGTGTCTTCGCCGATTTCAATCGGTCCGGTGTGTGGTTGGGCACCCATCGCAAGATTGCCGGCTGAATGGAAGACAGTCAGCAGTTGGGCAGAACGGGATTGATTCGCCAACGGGTCGTCATTGGGATCGTACTGAGCGGCGATGGTTTCTTCCCATTCTGTTGGAGGCATTGGCCTCCCATACCTATCAGTAGGAGCATGGCTGAACCACAGCCTGACGCTCTCAGCGTTGATTCCCTGCAACTGATAGGCCCGGAGAGAGGTGATCGGACCGGCCAGGAAGTTGTTCGGATCGGCCAGAGTCCAGTACCGAGCGGCATACACAACCTTCGCACCAGGCGCGAAGGTTTTCCAGGCCAGATATGCAGGAGAGTCGACGAGCGCCACGGCGGGCTTGGCCGGCTCCGGATAGGTTTCCTTCAACGCCTGGGCGACGGCCTCCGGTACCGGAATCTCTTTTCGACTATGTTCCGTGATGGTGTCGTACCGATCCTGTGTCGTTTCGACCGGCATCTGCCTCTTGTACTCGTTGGTGATGTCTTCCTTGATCTTGTCTATTGCCGTGCTAAGGGCGTTGCGCAAGTCGGGGCCGTTCAGATCGATAGTCTTGCCGAGATAGGGCTCCGCGATACGCCGGGCAATCACCTCAGCGTTCCGATAGTAATATTCCGAAATCTGCCGATGCCCTTCTTCATGTTCAACGATCCATTTCTGTGGATTATTCGGTAGCCAGGTCGTGATGTTGAGTTGCAGCGTCACTGTAATCCGGTTGATCGTGGCCTTCGCATGCGTCGCATCGGTCTGCATGACCTGGCCGCCGACGGATGCATCGGAAAGGAAACCCCCGACACACACCGCCTCTTCGGGTCCCGTGAGCGGCGGCCGGTCACGCGGCGGACGGTTGGGGTCGAAGTATCGCGTACCGATTTGAGCCGGCATTTTGACGATCTCCACCTGCGGCTGTTTCGACTGAGCAGATGGAACTCCGACAACCAGCACGAATATGACCATGAGCCACACACGCATAGACACCCTTCCTCATCACAGCTTCGGCCGATTCTTCTGTGCGCCTGCTTTTTCTTTCGCATCCTTGGACTTGACGGCATTCATGAGCAGCTCATGGGTAGTGCCCGTCGATACCTCGTACAGTCCAGCAACATAAGTACACGGCCAACTTTGGGGAATGCTCATCCTACTTGGAATATGAACGGTGAGACAATCCTAGCCCGCATTATTCACGAAGGCTTCTACTGCAACCGCCGATACGCTGTTCCGACGGGCGTGCTCGCCACTCAGTCGGTCAACATACTGTTCAAGTATGCTTCCCTCCTTCCCAGCTGTGCTTGCCCGTCTCACAACGCGTCTCAGCGGTTTCGTCACGAATCCTCGTGAATAATGAGGGCTAGCAGGTTGCTGCAAAACTCACGAGGGCTCTTGAAGCCATCCGCATATCTCGATGGGTAAGAGGTCACCACACAGCCATGAAGGATGCTCAAAAAGTCCTCAGCCTATGTTATAGTTCTGTGCCATCTTAAAAGGTTCACTGTATGAACGGCTCGACGCGCAGCTGCTCCCCCTCTGTTGGTGTGATCATTCTCCTGGGAATCATCCTCGCTCTGCTTCCCTTGGGGAGCCGGGGTTACGCGCAATCGGAGGAAGACCCGCAGGCATGGCTTGGTGCACTCAATCGCCTGTCGAGCGAACGGATGCTCGCCGACGTGCGCACGTTAAGCAGCCCGGCTTTCAACGGACGGCAAGCCGGATCCGCCGATGACCTGCGATCCGCACAATGGGTTGCACAGGAATTGACTGTAGCAGGGGTGCAGCTCCCGCGCATTGACAACAACGGAACCGCCTTCTCCTCTCCAAGCGCCGGGAAAGAAGAGCCCGGCATCATGGCCTCTGTGGTCTCCACGCCACTCATCGAACCCAACCCGGTCGTTCGCACCGGCGCAGCGGACCAGTTGGTCACCGCGGAGCTGGGCAGAGACTACTTCCCGATCTTTGACTCCCCCTCTGCCGATCTCCAGGGTCAGGTCGTCTTCGTCGGTTACGGCCTTGTCGATCCCGCTCAAGGAATCGACGATTACGCCGGCGTCGATGTAAAGAACTGCATCGTGCTCTTCCTGCGTGGCAAACCGGATCACTACCCAAACCCTGTCAGCCACGCCGACAAGGTCCGCTTCGCACGAGATCGAGGAGCCCTGGCCTATCTGACCGCAACAGGGCCGATTATCAGCCCCTATGAAATACGCCGCGGCGCTACGGGAAGGCCCAGCGCAATGTATGGGCACCTCTCCCCTGACCAAGCCCTCCCTGGCGCATGGATCAGCACCAAATTGGCCGAGACTCTCCTCGCCGGAAGCGGCGATGAGTCCAATCCTGACCGTCTTCGCACGCTCCAAGAACAACTCAATACCGCCCCATCAGCGCGATCGCGCCTCACCAATCAATCTGCATCGCTCCATTGGAAAACCACGATCGCGGACGGCTTGCTGACGAACGTGGTGGGGATGATTCCTGGGACAGGGCCGGATACCATCGTCATCGGCGCCCATCGCGACCATTTCGGACGTCCAGCGGGCCTCTGGTTTCCTGGCGCTGATGACAATGCATCAGGAACGGCCATCGTCCTGGAGGTCGCACGGGCTCTTGGGAAAATCGGCCTGCGTCCTCAACGGACGATCCTCTTTCTATCATTCAGTGGACAGGAGAGAGATTTGCTCGGGTCGCGCCTCTACACATCGAGACCCGTCATCCCCCTCGGCTCAACGAAGGCCATGGTCAACATCGACCATGTCGGAGCGGGAGATGGAGTGTTAATTCTCCGTGTCTCAGAGTTGAAGAAATCCGTGTTAAAGGAAGCAGGGTGGGTAGTGGGTTTGGCCAGGAAGCTTGACTATTACGGATTCTTGCCCGGCGGCGACGACGGACCGTTCAAAGAGGCAGGCATTCCAACCGTCAGCATCGCAAGCGGCGGGGTCCACCCGCACATGAGTCAGCCCACCGATACCGCCGACACGATCAATCCGGAAATTTTGCGGACCATCGCACGGTATGTCGTAGCACTCACCTGGCAACTGGCGAATTCTCAATAAGAGATACGCGAGGCTAATCCGTTCTCTTCACGTGGCGTTCAGATCGTGTTCCGAAACCTTCTTCTGCACGCTCAGATCAATGGCGCATATGAGCCCTTGAGGAATCCGGGAGGAGGCGGAACGACCTCAGCATTTTCCCGCCCTGGGCGTCATACGGCACGAGACCGTACACGTACTGATCGTTCGCAAGATAGACGAACTCGTTAGGGGCAGGTTGCTGGCGGAGGGTCACTCTCAACCCTTCCTTCACGCCTGTCAGTCGAACCAAAGAAATCTCGCTGCCGGGAGGCAGCAGTCCGGATGAGTCGAGCCAGTCCTGCAGCAAGCGTTCCGGCGATCGCTCGAACACGCTGACGGTCAAACCCGAAGGTCCACGATCTGCCACCCGGCCGGTCGCGGGATCTTTCCGTTGAAAACGTACGCGCTGGACCGCCGTCGGCTGTGTGGTTGTCTGGGCGGGACCTTCGGTGAGAGGCACGTATTCTCTTGGATAGTACTTGACCGTAAAACCATAGGTGCGGTCAGTATATTTGTCTCGCATCTCCGCCTGGACGACAGGCGCTGAGTCCGTCGACTTGCCGATTTGCCGCACCGTGTTGTCGCACCCGGACAAGACGAGACCCACGACAATCATCTTTGAAAGCCAACCGACTCGAAACACCATCGGTGTACCGTTCGCCATGTGATGCACCCCTCGTGCTTCCTGCCCCTGTGTGTATAACCGACGAATCGGCACGGCGGTCCACCGATCGGCTCATGGAGGGTGGCGTACAACTGATTCGGCGCATTGCTGCGCGCGTCATCTTGCACGGAGGCAGCCGAGGATGTCAATGCATCGAGCGTACAAACGGCACGATCGAGCCAGGCCTTTGGCGGGACCGCCGTGAGCGCTTCGGACACTCACTTAAAACCGGCACGTCATTGGCTCTGCGTCAGGGGATTCGAGGCAGACCTGCAATATGGAATCTCGTCGGCGGCACGGCCGCAAGTGTTTGAAAAACAGTGCGGCCTCTTGACACTTTGTAATTTGCTATGTTACATCGCCTTGCTTAGTTCGGTTGATAAGATGGCATAGGAGACAACTTCCCGGCATATGGGTATGCCTGGATGGTCTCTGTGCTATCGGCGTGTTAAGATACATTACTTTCGATGTGGCAGCGCTACCTGATGGACCCCATGAAGTTGGGCCTCGTCGATAGATCGGACTCACTCATTTATAAAAATAAGGAGGCGGGAATGACGGGAAGGAATTTCGGTCTGGCGATCGTGATGATGGGGAGTGCGCTGATTCTGTCAGGAGGCATGGCGTTCGCTGATGATGAGCCCGCATTGCCCCCGGTTCCAGCCGAGTATGCCGACAAAAAGATGCCGGCTGGAGGATGGACGGATCCGAAGGCGATCGAAGAAGGAGAGCTGATTTACAAGGGCGAGGTTAATCCGAACGTCAACTGTGGCAGCTGCCACGGCAAGGACGGCACACCGGTCAAGAAAGGCGCGCGGGATATGCGCGATCCTAAAAATATCTGCCGCTGGTCTGACGCATTCTGGTTCTGGCGAATCTCGGAAGGTATCCCGAAGACAAAAATGAAAGGTTTCAAGAACGCCCTGACGGAAGAGCAGATCTGGCATGTGATGGCGTTTGAGAACATGTTCTCAAACGGAGGCAAGCCGCACGACCACTCGTGCTACAAACCGTAAACAGGAAGGTAACGACAATGCCCTGAACCGGGGCTGACACCATTCGGTTCGCCCGCGTCGTATGAGAGAAGACAGTATCAGGGCAGTCCAAAATCAAAGGAGGCGTCATGTCTATTAGTTTATCTCGTTGTGTGCGCACGGCCGGATTGGTCGGCGCATTTATGATGACCCCATATCTGGGCATCCATGCAGGTGTGGTGTCGGCAGAGACCATCAAAGCGCAACTGGCGTTCGCACCCAATGTTCCTCCTCCCATCAAACGAACCGAGCCCGCCACGGTCCTCGTCAACTTGACAGCGGACGAGTGGCTCGGTCCGCTGAGCGACGATAACAACTATGAGTTCTGGGGTTTTAATAAGCACACCCCAGGACCCATGATCCGTGTCATGTTGGGCGATACGGTTGAAATCCGCATGAAGAACGATAAGAACAGCAAGGAATCCCACAATATCGACTTCCATGCGATCACGGGGCCAGGCGGCGGGGCGAGCCTGCTCAATAGCGAGCCAGGGCAAGAAAGCGGGGGAAAGTTTAAGATGATCATTCCTGGCATCTTTATGTATCACTGCGCCACCGCCTCGCCGTCCATTCCCGAGCACGTGGCGAATGGCATGTACGGCACGATCGTCGTCGAGCCGGCGGGTGGGCTGAAGCCTGTCGACAGGGAATATCAGATCACGCAAAGCGAGTTTTACACGAAAGAGGGTGCTGAGAAGGGCGAGACGATGGAATTTTCGTACGAAGCTGGGTTAGATGAGCGTCCTTCCCATGTGGTCTATAACGGCCATAAGACTTCGTTGGTCAAGAATCCCCTCAAAGCCAAGGCCGGAGAAACCGTTCGGATTTTCTTCACCAACGTAGGACCCAACTTTGTCGACTCGTTTCAGCTCCTCGAAAAACCGTTCGACAGGGTGTACACCGAGGGTTCTTTGGCTGCACCACCTGCGCAAAATGTCAAGATGACCAAGGTTCCGACTGGTGGCGCGGTGATGGTCGAGTTTAAAGTCGATAAGGCTGGCACCTATACCCTCGTTGACCCAGTGGGCAATCGAAAGGACCTCGGCGCCATGGGTCTGCTGAAGGTAGAGTAGAGGATCCAATTAACGAGGCCATCTACGAGAGTTCTCAAAAATTAAAGGAGGCGTCATGCCTAAGAGTTTCTTACACAACATGCGTCATGCCGGATTCATCAGCGCATTGGTCATGGCTTCGTGTTTTGCCATCACTGCAGGCGTGGTGTCGGCGGAGACCATCCAGGCTCAACTCCTGAAGGCTCCCAAGGCTCCCGCTCCCATCACGCGAACCCAGCCCGCCACCGTCGTGGTCAACCTGGAAGCGTCCGAATGGGTAGGGTTGATTAGCGACGATAATAGAATGGAGTTCTGGGGCATTAATGGAATGGTGCCAGCGCCCATGATCCGCGTCATGGTGGGCGATACGGTTGAAGTCAATTTTAAGAACAAGAATGACAGTAAGCAGAGTCACAATCTTGACTTCGGGAAAGCCACCGACGGAGCCGCGTTGGTCAGTGCGGAGCCCGGGAAAGAAACGAAGCTCACATTTAAGGCCACCAAACAAGGCCTCTTTATCTATCAGTCCTCCACCGCAGCGCCATCTAACATTCAACACTTTTTGAGTGGGATGTACGGCTTGATCCTCGTTGAGCCGGTCGGTGGGCTGAAGCCTGTCCAAGTAGAATACTATGTCATGCAGAGCGAATTTTACTTGAAGGACGGCAAGAAGAACGACACCCTGCCTTTCTCGATCGATAGGGTCAAGGCAGCGGATGCGTCGTATATCGTGCATAACGGCCACATGACCGCGTTGGTCAAGGTTCCACTCCGCAGTAGAGTGGGAGAGACCACTCGATGGTTCTACGGCAACGCAGGAGTCAACTTTGAATCTTCGTGGCACGTCATCGGCGAAATGTTAGACCGGGTATGGCCCGGAGGAGATGTGTCAAAACCGCCGCTTGAATCTATCCAAAGCACCCTGGTGGGCACGGGTGAAGCGACCATCGGAGAATTCAAAGGCGAAATGCCCGGCACGTACGTGTCGGTTGACCACTCGCTCTTCCGCACCGAAAAGGGCGCCCTTGGCCTGCTCAAGATCGATGGTACAACCGATCCTAGCCTCTTCAAGGGTCTGTAGTAATCTGCAGGGAGAGGATTAGGATAGTGCCAAGACACAGCTGATTCAATAGCAGTGTGGGCGCAGCACGGTCGTACCAGAGTAACATAAGATGGGGAGGGAGAGGATGAGCCTCTTCCTCCCCGTTTTACGATTGGGAGAAGAGGGTATAGCATCTCGTGTGCAACCGGTTGTACATAACAACGGCGTGCTCGCTTCCATCACCCCCCTACAGCCACTCGGATGGCCTTGCTCAGGCAGACCCGTAGAAGGGATCGGTTCTGCAGAAGGTATTGACAAAGCAAAGAGTCTCCTGCTATTAAGCATACGCTTTACTTGTCATGAATCTGAGAAGATGTCCTACGCCGATTCTCGATTTTCAACCATCGGCAATCAGGCAGGAGAGTCAGCCATTTCTATCTCAGCGGCTTCCGACTTGCGATCAATCATTTTCCCGAACGTAAACAGCATCCCTCGCTGCGTGGTCTGATGTCATCAATCACGCGGCAGTCTGGCGGTGCAACAATATCACATACAGGAGGGTCGACATGAAAAGCAGAAGAAGTAAATGGTTGGGCGGCATCGGCGCTGCGGGGCTGGTTGTCGGATGCCTGGGGCTGGCTGGTTTTGGTTTAGGAACAACAGCTTCTGACGCGCAAGCCGGTCCCTTGGCGGAATTCGAAGGCGGCAAGGCGGTGGAGTTGTCGAAGAGGTTTACCATTTTGGATTCATTTAATAAAGAGGCGGCGCTGGACAATGAGACCGGATTGGTGTGGGAAACGGTACCGGCGCGAGTGACGACGGTGTGGCAAAAAGCCGCCGCTGTCTGCGCGAAAAAGACCGTCGGTGGCAAGAACGACTGGCGCTTGCCCACAGTCAAAGAGTTGGAGACCCTGGCGGATCACACGATCTATCCTCCCCCCGCCCTCGTGAAAGGCCATCCCTTTTCCAACATCGAGCTTCATGGTTATTGGACGTCAACGGAGCACGAAGAGTATCCCTTCAGCGCCTGGGACGTGAACTTCGACTATGGCATCATCGGCAACGATTTTAAGATCAACAAGAACTTTGTCTGGTGTGTGCGCGATAACAAGTAAGAATCAGAAGTGACTCTTAGGTTATTGGCTGATTTGGGGGGGCGCAAGCCCCCCCTTGCTCGTCCCACCGTGAATCAAGCACATCGATACTGCTGAAAATCTTGTAATGCACGGGATTCCCCCGCAGATCACCCCAGTGGTGCTCCACCAGCACTCTTGAGCGCCATCACGATGGAGTCCTGGGTTGGGTGATTGGGCTGAGCCTCGTCCAGGTGGGGCGTGGAATTAGGTCTTGTCGAGAGGCTCAACAGCGAGGTCTGGATTTTTCAACGATGAGCTGATGGCCTGCGAGGTGCGCTGTATCTGCGTTTGAATATCCTCTCGTGCATGCTCCGGAAGACAGAACAAGCCTGCCCAACGACTAACTGTTGAGGGAGAAGAGCCCTCAGATTGACGCCAGGCCTTGACATGCCTCAGCCCACTCAGGACGAGGGCTGCCCCGCCCATGGCTACCGAATCGACGATGCAATACCAGAACGTCACCCCGCTTGGCGGATTGGCTTGAGATAGGCCAAGCACAGGGTCTATGGCGGCCCATTTCCACGCACCCACGGCTGTACCAATCAATTCCAGCCAGGTTGTAATAAAAAAGGCCGCGAGATAGACCATGGGCGAACGGCCAAGGAACAGAAACCCCAAGAAAATGGCGAACATTAATGCGCCCAGTGCGTCGGCCTGTTCAGGCAGCCCGCTGATCCCCCAAGCGGCCCATACGCCGCACACGATGATCACAAATGCAGTAATCCCTCTCGCATATCGCTGAAAGAGCCCCGAGCGTGCCATGGCAATGGCTGTGAGATATACCATTCCATGACCAGGCGGTACATAGGCCGGGACATTTTCAAACCGATAGGTGTATCCACCCATATAGATCGATGCAAAATGTTCGCCCCATGTGGCAAAGGCCACAGCAACGAGCACTTGGATTCTCGCTTCTCTTTTTTCGCCGAGGAGCATCACGAGAAGGGAGACGAACGCGATACCCCCCAAGATATACTGCCGCTCTAGGCTCGCGTTGACTTCCAACGTCAAACAAATGGCGACAGCAAAAAACGTATAGGCCGCAATGACGTAATCCCTGGTCCTGTGGGGATGCGCAACACCCAATTGAGGGAAATGGCGTAGCATGGTCGACTGCAGTACATTCATGAATCGTAACTCCAGCTTCCCCTGAGCCTGCTGCTCACACCAGTTCCCTGCAGGCCTCTCAAGAGGCTTCGCATCTTAGATGGAATCGAGCAGGGGCTCGCTTGTTTCAGAAATCTAACGTGTCATCGGTCCTGCGTCAACTCAACAAGTGCAATTTTCTGGTCTGTTGAGAAAAATAGTGTGACGTTACCCACAGGCATCCCTGGTTTGTCTTGCTTGCTAAATAGGAGCGGGAGCGATTCGCAGGATCGGGCCGATTGAGGAGGAGAGATGCCGGCATCGCGAGAAGCTATGCCGGCATCAAAGGTCAGTCTTCTTCTTTCTTCTCTTTAGGCTCTGCTTTTGGCACATTCTTGCCCTGAGCTAAACTGGCATTAAGATCGGTCTCCGGGACTTTTTTATGCACCAGGTTCTGATGGCAATCGATGCAGGTTGCCCCCTCGGTCTCCATCTTCTTGTGCGCTGCTTTTGCCGATGCTCCTGGCGGCTTGGTATTCTTGTGGCAAGCCCGACAGGTCAGGC
>Ga0070689_100000093_pt1 | contig 51672 bp, 48 predicted proteins | sample KBSS23HmetaG_FD_64669 | JGI IMG/M metagenome (GOLD analysis project Ga0070689, IMG submission 64669) | Switchgrass rhizosphere microbial communities from Kellogg Biological Station, Michigan, USA - KBS S2-3H metaG | ecosystem: Host-associated > Plants > Roots > Rhizosphere ...
CGATTGACGCGAAAACAAACGCCGCGGGCCGTGCCCGCCCGCCGGAGGCGCCCTGGTCGTCCTCTCACTCCACGTCGACGCCTAGCCTCCGCAGCGCGCGCTGAGCGGTGCGCGCCTGGCGGGGCAGCAGGCAGCGTTGATCGAAGACGCGGCGATACATCGCAATCGCCGCGTTTTTTTCGCCTGTCTCCACTTTCGTCCGCGCCAGATCGAGCTGCTTCTCTGCTTCGTCTTCCCGCGCGTGCACCTCGTCGCGCACCATCCGCTCCACCGTCGTGATCCGCAGCGCGCCTGCCTCGCTGTCGATGTGCGTCAGCTCGCGGCCGTCGCTGTCGAGCAGCAGCACGACCGGCGATTTGCCGTTCGCGCCGAGGCTTGCCACGCGCTCGAAGTCATCGGGACGGACCACGTGCATTGCCACGCATTGCGACGAGTACAACGTCAGCGTGCGTGACGTGAGCAGCTCCGAGTGCCGCATGTCGTCGCGCGACGACGGCAGCCAGTAAACGACGAGTTGCGCGTGCGGCGGCGCCTCGCCCGGATTCAGCACCTTCCACGGCACGAACCAGACCGGCTCGGGCGGCGGTCCGGCGTACGCGGCAAGCGCGATCGCGACAGCGGCCAGACTGCGAACGGAAAACCGGCGCATGTCGATCCTTCGGGAATGCCGCGGATTATACGCCGCCGCTACAGCTCGGTTTGATGCGCCACCGTGCGGACCACCGCGGCGCGGGCCGTGCGTCCATGAGCCTCGAGATCGCTCGCCAGCATCCGCAGCTGGATTCCCGTGACCGACAACACCCGCCGTGCGGCCGCCGCCCCGTAATCGGTGCCGCCCGCCTGCTTGCGAAGATGGGCGAGATCGAGATCGATGGCGAGCGTCGTGCCGAGCTCGGCGTCGTTGTCGATGAAGTCGTGGATCGCGCGCACCATCCGCTGCTTCGCGCTCTTCTCGAATTCATCGACGCGGCCTTCGTCGCGCAACGCCCGCTTCACCTGCGGCGACGCGCGGAGCCCGTCCGCTTTCGTCTTCGCCGCCGTGCTCTCGGCGAGTCCGTCGAACGTGCGGACGATCGCGTCGTATCGGCGCAAGGCGTCCGCGTCGGTGAGCGTCGCGGCGCCGGCGAGATCGCGCTCGAGCATTCGCGCGATGAACGCGTCGTCACGCGCACGCGTGCCGCGTTTCATCGCCTGCAGTTCCATCCACTCGACCGCCTCGCGGAGCAGCGACGATGACGGCCATTGATGGCCGCCTTCGAAAATTTCCACGCGATACGTCGTATGCAGCGCGGCGAGCTTCGACTCGATCAGCCGCGTCTCGCTGAAGTTGAAATCGTTCACCCCGGCGGTGCCGAACCAATCGAATGTCACGTTGTCCGTGTCGTGATCGTCGGCCAGGCGGCCGCTGCATCCGATCACGCCGGCCACCGATTTGCTCACCTTCGCCAGCGACCACGCCATGATCGCGCCGCCCGACATTCCGGTCGCGTAAATCCGCTTCGGATCGACCGTGAAACGGCGCTGCGCGTCGGACCACATGGCGTTGATCGCCTTCGAGTTCGGCTGCCAGTCGGCGTTGCTGCTCGTGTCGTTCGAGCTGACGACGATCCAGCCGTACGCTTCCGCCGCGTCGCGAAAGAGCTCCGCGCCGAGGGGACCGCGTTTGCGCGGATCGAAGACGTAGAGGGTCGGCCAGCGCTTCGATGCGTCGTAGTTCTTCGGGAGGTAGTAGGCGTAGGTGATCGACGGATCGATCATCGTCGGCAGGCGCTCGACGACGCGGCCGCGCTCGTAGGACTCGGGCTCCTGTGAGCCTGCGAAGAAAAGAAGAAACAACAGCAGAACCCGCATCGAATTCGAGTCTAGCGCCCCGAGGCATGCTACTTGCCGGTGCTCCTGCACATGACTGAGTTTCGTGACCGGCGAGGCGGACTCGTCGCGTTCGGCATCCTGCAGATCGTCGTCGGATTGATCTGCGCGCTCTTCGTTCTCGTGTTCGCGGCGGCGCTGGAGCTCACCTCGCGCCGCGGCATCGCGCCGCCGGCGAACATCGCCCCGGCGTTCGTGCTGTACGGCGCGGCCGCGTTCTACTTCATCACCGTCGGCGCCGGCTCGATTCGCGCGCGACGATGGGCCCGCGCGATGAGCGTGGCGTTTTCCGCCGCCTGGATCGCGGTCGGCGTCGCCATCGTACTGAGCTCACTGCTGTTCATCCGCCGGACGCTCGTCTTCGTGCGTCCATCAGAAACCACGCTCGTGGTCGGAATCACCGCCGCGATTCTGATCATCGCGTTCATCCTTCTTCCGCTCGCGCTCTTCCTTTTCTATCGCCGCGATGATGTTCGTCTCACCTGCGAGTCCAACGACCCGGCCATTCGCTGGACCGATCGCGTGCCGTGGCCGGTACTCGCGGTGGCGACACTGATGGGATTCATGTCGTTCGCCACGCTGGCGAACGTCGGCGCGCCGGTCGTGCCGTTCTTCGGAATGGCGCTCACCGGCGCGAGCGCGGCGCTGACGATGCTCACGTTGTCGGGACTCTTCGGATTCCTGACCGTGCAGTGGATCGTGCTGCGGAAGTCCGCCTGGTGGACGACGCTGCTCGTCCACGTCATCGGCGGCATCGTGGCGCTGGTGACGCTCGCGCGCGGCGACGTCGGCGAGGTCTACGCCCAGATGAACGTGCCGCGGGAGCGGATCCAGGCGATGCAGCTCGACACGCTGGGACGCAGTCCCGCGCTCTGGGCCGTCGTGATCGTGGTGTGGGCCGCGTACCTCGGAGTGCTGCTCTACACGCGGCGTTACTTCGATACGCCGGCGCCGCGAACTCGCGTCACGGATGCGACGCGAGCCGCGGCTGCCTGAAATTACTTCGTGATGTTTTCGGGGAAGGTGGCGATCTTGCTCGTCGCGCGAAGCTCGTTCGTCAGTCGGGCCACCGCTTCGAGAACCTGAGTGGCGTGCTGCGTCATCAGGTACTCGCGGATCTGCGGCTTCGCTTCGTCGAACGACAGCGTTCCGGCCGGCTTGCGGTCTTCGACGAGGATCAGATGAAAGCCGAACTTCGTCTCGATGATGCCGCTGATCACGCCCTTCTTCAGGAGGAACGCGGCCTGCTCGAACTGCGGATCGAGGACGTTCGGACCGATCCATCCGAGGTCGCCGCCGCTCTCGCGCGCGCCATCCTCGGAGTACTTCTGCGCGGCCTCGGAGAAGTTCTTGACCACCATGCGCTGCATGGTCTCCACGTCCGTGCCGGGGGGAAAGACGTTCTTCCCGTGCAATTCGGCGGCGATCGCCTGGATCTTTTCCTGCGCCTCGGCCCTGGTCTTGCGGTTCGGGCCGTTGTCGGTCGGCACGATGATGATGTGCCGGACTTTGACCTTCTCGGCGGTGGCGAATTCCGCCGGATTCTCATCGTAGAACTTCTTCAGCTCGTCATCGCTGATGATCGGCTGCGAGACGACGTCGCGGACGTAGCGATCGAAGAGCGTCGACTCCGCCGAGGCCTGCATGTCCGCCTTGACCTCGGGCTTCTGATCGAAGTTGTGCTTGATCGCTTCCTGAATCACGAGGCGCTTGCGGAGGTAGTTCTCGAGGAACGCCGACTTCCCCCCCTGGCTCTCGTACTGCGCGCGCATTTTCGTTCCCAGGCGGTCATACAGCAGGTCGAGGTCGCCGGCCGTGATGGTCTGGCCGTTGACGACCGCGACCGGCTTCTTCGCCGGGTCGACCGGCGCGGGCGCCGACTGCGCCAACAGCGGCAACGCCGCCAATGCGGCCATCGCCGCGAAAAGATGCTTCATTCGAAAGGCCTCCAGACGTGAGCTGTGACGAATCACCGCGCGCAAAGTATTGCGCGCAAACGGGCGGAGCAACGCCGCCGCTCTGCGCCCCATTCCGGCCCGGCACCGTTCTTGAGATGGATGGGAGCGGAGGAAACAGGACATGGGCACCATCGACCAACCGAAGCCAAGCGAACCGGGATCACCCGTCCCCGACCAGCAACCGCTCCAGCCCGGCGGCACCACTGAAAGCCGGGCGAACGCCTTCTCGTCGCAGCGAAACAACCCGCAGACGCCGGAGATCGTGAAGGAGGAGAGCGGGGAAGAGGAGCATCGGCGCGGGTAGAACTCCACAACGTGTAGAAACAGCTCTTCGTCGCACCCTGCGGAATTCGCTTTTGTTGCGTCGCAGGGCGGTCGCCGTCACTCTACGAGTTGTGGAAATCGCTGCGGATGAATCTGCGGATGCTTTGAAGGCGGCGAACGCGCACAATCCGCCGATCAGTTCATGTCGGTAGCCCAACTCGACGTCACACTCGATCGGCCTTTGCCTCAGAATCCTGACGCGGAGCGCGCGGTGCTCGGCTCGATTCTGACGAACGCGAATGCTTTCTACCGCGTCGTCGGCATCATCAACACCGAGGATTTTTTCAAGGATGCGCATCGGACGATCTTCGCCACGATCCGCCACCTGGCCGAAGAGAGCCGCGAGATCGACACGCTCACCGTCAAGGAAGAGCTGGCGCGCAACGGACTTCTCGAACAGGTGGGCGGCCACGCGTATGTCTCGGCGCTGATGGACGGCGTCCCCGACACGGCGAACGTCGAGCGCTACGCGAAAATCATCAAGGAAAAGTCGACGCTGCGGCGCCTCATCGTGATGGGCAACAGCGTGATGCGCGCGGCACTCGACGTGCCGAGCGAGCCCGCCGAAGTCCTCAACATCGCCGAGAAGACCCTCTACGAGATCGCCGAGGGGAGCATCGAAAAGGGATTCGTCGGCCTGGATCGCATCACGCGTCACAACATGACCGCGATCGAACAGATGAACAGCTCCGGCAAGCTGCTCACCGGCATCCCCACGGGGTATGACCGATTCAATGAGTTCACGTCGGGGTTTCAGCCGCAGGATCTGGTGATCATCGCGGCAAGGCCCTCGATGGGAAAGGCGCAACCGCTCGACGCGAAGATCCTGACGCGCCGCGGTTTCGTTTGCATGGGATCTCTCCGCATCGGCGACGAGCTCGCGTCGATTGACGGCGCGCCGTCCCAGGTCGTCGGAATCTTTCCCCAAGGCGAGCGACAGCTTTACCGCGTCGAGCTTTCGGACGGACGCAGCGCCGAATGCTGCAGCGAGCACCTGTGGCGCGTTTCGTTCCGGCTGTGGAGTGAACCTCGCGTCCTTTCGACGGAGCGGCTCATGGAAATGCTCCAGAAGGTGCGATATCGCCGCCGGCTGTACATCGAAACGTTTTCGGGCGAGTTCGGCGATGACAGCGACTTACCGATCGATCCATGGCTGCTTGGAATGCTCCTCGGCGAGGGAACGACGCACGGCTCGAGCGTCGGGTTCTCGACCTCCAGCCCTGAGATTCTCGCTCACGTGAAACGTGCAGCGGGGGACGGATACGAAATCACGCAAAGCGACCGGTATGACTACCGGATCATCCAGGCCGGACCAAAGACGCGAGGACGCGGTTACCGCACCGCAAATCCGTTGAAACAGGCGTTGGAATCTCTCGGCATGTGGGGAGCGCACGCGCACGAAAAATTCATTCCGAAGAGATATCTCACGGCCTCACGCGACACGCGCAAACAACTACTGCGAGGTCTCATCGACACCGACGGATGGGTCGAAAAATGGGGCAGCATCCGCTTCGCGACATGTAGCGAGCGTTTGGCGCGCGACCTGGTCGAACTCGTGCGCTCGATCGGCGGCACGGCATCGTGCCTGAATAAAGCTTCGTTCCACACGTACCGCGGCGAACGTCGCGATGGACGACCATCGTTCGTCTGCAACATTCAATTGCCGGAAGGCGTCGACCTCGAGCTCATCGACGCGAAGCAACAGCGGATCGTGTCCCGTAAGCGCATACGCCGCCTGAACATCCGCTCGATCACGTCGACGCGGTTCTCGCAAACGCAGTGCATCGCCGTGTCACATCCATCGCAGCTTTACATCACGAACGACTACACGGTCACCCACAACACCTCTTTTATGATGAACATCGCCGAGTCGATCGCGCTGCCCGGGAAAGACGGCGGGCCGCGCAACGGCGGGCCGCGGCTGTTCTCGGTCGGTGTGTTCTCGCTCGAAATGTCGAAGGAGCAGATCGGCCTGCGCATCCTCTCCTCGGAGTCGGGCGTGCCGAACCACCTGGTGCGCGCCGGCATGCTGAGCGAGCGGAACTGGCGCGATCTGGCGGAGGCTTCGGGGCGCCTGGCGAAGGCGAAAATCTTCATCGATGACACGCCGGGCATCGATCCGATGGAGATGCGGGCGAAGGCGCGCCGGCTGAAGATGGAGGTCGGCCTCGACATGGTGATGGTCGACTACCTCCAGCTGATGTCGATCAAGGGGAAGATCGAGTCGCGGCAGCAGGAGATCTCGCAGATCTCGCGCAGCCTGAAGGCGATCGCCAAGGAGCTGAACGTCCCGCTGATCTCTTTGTCCCAGCTCTCGCGCCGTCCCGAGCAGCGCACCGGCGACCATCGGCCGCAGCTCTCCGACCTTCGTGAATCGGGATCGATCGAGCAGGACGCCGACCTCGTGGCCTTCATCTATCGCGATGAGGTCTACAACAAGGACACCGAGGAGAAGGGGATCGCCGAGATCATCATCGCCAAGCAGCGCAACGGCCCGATCGGCGATTTCAAGCTCGTCTTCCGCAACGACATCACGAAGTTCTTCAACTACGAGCCGCAGCCCGACTTCATGCCTGAGTAGCGAGCCCGATCGCGCGCCGCACCCGCGCGGCCACCATCTCCGCGTCCCGTTTCGACTGTACGTACTTCGCGGCGGTGAATTTCTTCTCGCCGCAGTGCACGACGACGTCGTACACCGCCACGCCGTTCTGCGAGCCGCCGATCGAGGTCGTGATCGCGGTGACGTCGCGCGGCGGGAGCTCGTGCGGCGACCCGAATCCGATCCACGTCCGCAGCAGCGAGAGCGTCTGCCGGTCGGCGCGGATGCGGCTGCGGCCGAGCATCCAGTCGAAGCCGACCAGGACGATGATCAGACCGATCAGGCCGAAGAAAATCGGGAAGAAGCGCGGCGCGCCGAGGGCGAACATGGCGACGATCACGCCGTACCAGATGACGCTGAAGAGAATGAAGCCGAAGCGGCCCTTCGTCGCGGGGCCGACGGTGATCTCATCGCCGCCGGTCGGCAGCGGCGTAATCGCGATGTGCGACTCCGGATCGGGCGTCCACCTCGACAGATCGATCTCCGGCGCGGGCCATACCGGCTCGACGACCGTCTTTTCGCCCGTCGCAAACACGGGGAGATCGAACGTGGAGCTGTAGTCGACGCCCGGCACTTCCGCCGATACCTGCAATCGCCACGCGATGCTCGTCGATCCGAGCGTGGTCTGAATCGGTTCGGCGTCCGCCGGAATGGCGAACGAAAACGGCACATGCGCCCCTTCGTAACCCGGCGTGGCGAGCGCGATCTTCTGACTGTCCTGCCAGAGGATCGTCTCATTCGTGCTCTTTCCGCTGCTCACGCGCCGGACGCATGTGAGGCGCAGATCGAAGCCGTTCGGCGGCGCCTGACGGACGCGCGTGTCGATCTCGCCATGGAACGCGCGGCCCGGAACGATCGGCATGTGATCGATGTGGCAGACGGACGCGCCGAACTTCATCCGCTGCGCGCTCAGGTAGAGCACGAGGATCAACAGGACGACGCCGATCAGCGGAAAGAGAAACGGCAGCACGGCGACCGGCGAGTTGCGCACCTCGCTCCACGGGAAGACGAAGAGCAGCGGCGAGGAGATCAGGCACCAGAGGATGGCCACGATCGCGAATACGCCGAGGCCGACCGCGCCCTGGTCGTGGATCGCGTTCGACGCCCAGTCGCGGCGCCACATCCACGGCTGATCGGGATAGCGCCTGCGCAGCTGGTACGCCTCGGCGGTCACACCGGAGAAGACGACCGCGCCGAAGATGACCGCCAGGCCGACGAACAGGAACGCCGAACCGGCGGCAACGCGGACGGCAAGGTCGCGTCCGGTCGACTGGGGAGCGGAGAAGATGGTGGCGATTCCGCCGGCGCAGAACGGCAGCGCGAAGAGGCTCGCGCACCCGACGGCTGCCCAGCGGCCCTTCCCCATCGCGTTCATTGTCCTACACTGTTCGCATGCGCCGGCTCACGTTCCTCCTTGCGCTTCTCCTGGCCACAACCACTCAGGCTTCGATCATCCGCGTTCCGGTCGATGACGTGATTCATCCGATCAGCGCTGAGTTCATCGGCCGCGGCATCGACGAAGGAGCGAAGACGCACGCCGATCTCGTGATCATCGAGCTGCGCACGCCGGGCGGCCTGGAAGACTCGATGCGCACGATCGTGCAGAAGATCCTCAAGTCGCCCGTGCCGGTCGCGGTCTACGTCGCGCCGAGCGGCAGCCGCGCCGCGTCGGCCGGCTTCTTCATCCTCGAAGCGGCCGACATCGCCGCGATGGCGCCCGGCACGAACACCGGCGCGGCACATCCCGTCCTCCTCGGCGAAAAGATGGACGACGTGATGAAGATCAAGCTGGAGAACGACGCCGCGGCGCTGATGCGCAGCGTGGTGCAGAAGCGCCAGCGCAACGTCGCGGTGGCGGAGAGCGCGGTGCGCGAGTCGAAATCGTTCAGCGATCAGGAAGCGCTGCAACAGAAGCTGATCGACGTCATCGCGCCGAACATCCCGTCGCTGCTGCGCGCCATCGACGGCCGCAACATCACGCGCTTCGACGGCACGCACGTCGTGCTGCACACCGCCGGCAAGCCGGTTGTCAATTACGAGATGTCGCTGAAGGAAGAGATCCTGGCCGCGATCCTCAATCCGAACATGGTCTTCTTCCTCCTCGTCATCGGAGGTCTCGCGCTCTTCGCGGAGTTCAACCATCCGGGCGCGATCGTGCCGGGCGTGGTCGGACTGATCTGTATCCTCCTCGCCGCGTTCGCGCTCGACATCCTGCCGACGCGTTTCGCCGCGCTGGCGCTGCTCCTCGCCGCCTTCGCTCTCTTCGCGCTCGAGGCGAAATTCGTCTCCCACGGCGTCCTCGGGATCGGCGGCGTGATCTGCATGGTCCTCGGCGGACTGCTGCTCATCGACAGCCCGATTCCGGAGATGCGCGTGAGGCTGGCGACGACGCTTGCCGTCAGCATTCCGATCGGATTCATCACCGTGTTCCTGATGAGTCTCGTGCTGAAGGCGCGCAAGAACCGCGTCGTCACGGGGCAGGAAGGAATGGTCGGCGAGATCGGCGTCGCGCGCACGACGCTCGAGCCGGAAGGAAAAGTGTTCGTGCACGGCGAGCTGTGGAACGCGGTGGCGAAGTCGCCGGTGCCCGAGGGATCGCGGGTGCGGGTGAAGTCAGTCGATGGACTGCACGTGATGGTCGAGCCTGCGGATTGACAGGCTGAGAGCCTGTCCTACGTTTTCTTCACCCACGGCAACTCCCACCGCTCCTCTTCCTGATCGAGCGACGGCAGCGGCACCGGCTTGCCCATCCGCTTGAGGCGGTTGAACTCCCACAGCTTCGCGTACTTCCAGAACGTGTAGTAGACGTGCATGCCGACCGAGATCAGGCCCGGCGCGCCGTCGAGAAAACCAAAATTGAAAATGTAGTCGCGGATGAACTTCGCCAGCGGGTGGCCGAGGATGTCGAGGAGTGACGCCTCTTTCCCGTCGATGAACATCTGCGTCGCAGCCCAGTTTCCGTAGCGGGTCATCTTCGCGATCATGTGGTCGAACGAGCGGATGTAGAGGTGGTCCATCTTGTGCCCGAGGCGGCCGGCCTCGCCGTCGACGAGCAGATCGGCGTGGACGCGCTTGTTCGGATAGCGGGCGTGCTTGCGATGAAAGAGCCGCGTGACGCGGTCGCGCTGCAGGCCGCTGAAACGGACCGGCCGTCCGAGCATGAAGTTGAAGCGGCCGACCGAGTACGCCCAGAGATCGAGCGGACCATCGAGCGTGCGCAGGATCTCGTCGCGCAGCTTCGGCGTCACGCGCTCGTCGGCGTCGATGACGAAGATCCAGTCGTGCGTGGCGCGATCGATGGCGTAGTTCTTCTGTGAGGCCGCGCCGAGGTATTCGCGTTGTTCGATGCGGACGCGGGGAAACTTCTCGCGCACCAGCTCCACCGTGCCGTCCCTGGAGAACGAGTCCATGAGGTAGATCTCGTCGGCCCAGTCGACGGAGCGGATGCAATCCTCGATGTAATCGTGCTCGTCGAGCGTATGAATCAGCGCCGTAACTGGAACTCGCATTATTCAAGGGCTAAGTGCTGAGTGCTGGGTGCTGGGTGCTGATCGACAGCACGCAGGACCCAGCACTCAGCACATGTTTTTAGAGCGTGTAATTTTTCTCGAGCAGCACGCGCGCGCGGCGATCGCGGAGGTTCTTGATCTGCGACTCGATATCGCGCTCGAACGGGATCTTGCGATGGCTGGCATAGACCGGCGCGTCGACGCTGATCTTCTTCAGCTCTTCGCCGAACGTCTGCGGCGAGAGATGCGCGGTCTCATCGGCGAGCGATTGCTGATCATTCGGGAACGACGCTTCGGTCACCACCGCCACGACGTTCGCCGTCTTGTTCGTCCGTTTCCAGATCTCGTCGGTCGGGCCGGTGTCGCCGGTGAAGGTGATGGCCTGGCCGTTCATCTCCACGATGACGCCGGCGGCCGGAATCTGATGGTTGACCGCGACGGGGGTCAGCGAAACGCCGTTGAAGGCGACCTTTTTGCCGGGTGCGAGCAACCGATACTGCACCGCCGGTTTACCGGTCAGCGGCGAGATCAACGTCGAGAAGTCGGGCCACACCAAACCATTGAAAACATTGGCCACCAGCAGCTCCATGACCTCTTTCGCGGCGAAGATCGTGAGCGGTCCGGTGCTTTGGCTGAAGCGATTGTGGATGAGGTGCGGCAGGTCTCGGATGTGATCGGCGTGAGAGTGGGTGATGAAGACCCCCTGGATGCGCGCCTGCTGCGCAAACGAGAGCTTGGAAGTCAGCGTTCCGGCGTCGACGGCGAACCAGTCATCCAGCAAATAGCCGGTCAGATTGTGTTCCGCATCCGACGCCCCATAGGCGCCGAGCACCTTAAGCCGCATTCCCGTCCTTACACGTTTCGTGGCGTGGAGACTGGCTACTATTCTTGCAGTGGAAAGAGTTAATGTCCAGCGACTCCGTTCATGCAAGGCAACCGGTCTATATGTTGACCATCTCATCGCAGACTGTTGAAAGGGTGTGAGATTGCTCACATTCTTTCATCCCGCAGTTCAGGACTGGTTCAAGGCCTCATTCGGCGCTCCGACCCGCGCGCAGAGCCTCGGATGGCCGGCGATTTCGGCGGGTGATTGGACGCTGATCACCGCCCCGACCGGCAGCGGAAAGACGCTGACCGCCTTCCTCTGGGCCCTCGACCGGATCATGTTCACGGAGCGCCCCGAGAAGCCGCGGCGCTGCCGGGTGATCTACGTTTCGCCGCTGAAAGCGCTGGCGATCGACGTGGAGCGGAACCTCCGCGCGCCGCTGACCGGCATCGCCAACCTCGCCGCCTCGCGCGGCGAGCCGTTCGTCATGCCGCAGATCGCCATCCGCACCGGCGACACCCCGCAATCGGAGCGGGCGAAGTTCCAGCGCGACCCCGCCGACATCCTGATCACGACCCCCGAATCGATCTACCTGATGCTGACGTCGAACGCCCGGGACGTCCTGCGCGGCGTGCAGACGGTGATCGTCGACGAGATCCATGCGCTGGTCCCGACCAAGCGCGGCGCGCATCTCGCGCTCTCGCTGGAGAGGCTCTCGATGTTGTGCGACGAGGAGCCGCAGAGGATCGGGTTGTCGGCGACGCAGAGGCCGTTGGAGGAGGTTGCGCGCTTCCTCGGTGGGGCTGCCAGTGACCGGTTGCCGGTGACCAAGGCAACCGGCAACCGGCAACCGGCAACCCAACTCCACGACGAATTCACCGACCACACCAGGCCCAAGTTCCGAAAAACCCACATCATCGACACCGGCGAGCGCAAGCAGCTCTCGCTCCGCGTCGAGGTACCGGTGGAGGAGATGGCGAAGCTGCGGGAGCGGGACGACATCCCGAGCGGCGCGGCGGCGCAATCGCCGCGGCAGTCGATCTGGCCGGCGATTCATCCGCGATTGCTGGAGATCATCCGCCAGCACCGCTCGACGCTGATCTTTGTCAACTCCCGGCGCCTCGCGGAGCGGCTCGCCGCCGCGCTCAACGAGCTGGCCGGCGAGACGCTGGTGCAGGCGCATCACGGCTCCATCGCGCGCGCCCAGCGGATCGAGATCGAGGACAACCTCAAGTCGGGCCGTTTGCCGGCGCTCGTCGCCACGTCGTCGCTGGAGCTCGGCATCGACATGGGGGCGATCGACCTGGTGATCCAGATCGAGGCGCCGCCGTCGATCGCCTCGGGGATGCAGCGCATCGGACGGGCCAGCCATCACGTCGGCGCGGTGAGCGAAGGGATCATCTTCCCGAAGTTCCGCGGCGACCTGATCGCCTGCGCCGCGATCACGCACGCCATGCACGAGGGCGCGATCGAGCCGACGCGCTACCCGCGCAATCCGCTCGACGTCCTGGCGCAGCAGATCGTGGCCATGGTGGCGATGGACGACTGGCAGGGCGACGAGCTCTACGCCGCGATCCGCCGCGCCGCGCCGTTCGCCGAGCTCTCGCGGCCGGCGTTCGACGGCGTGCTCGACATGCTCTCCGGCCTCTACCCGTCCGATGAATTCGCCGAGCTTCGCCCGCGGCTGACGTGGGATCGCGTGGCGAACACGCTCACGGCGCGGCCGGGCGCGAAGAAGATCGCCATCACCAGCGGCGGGACGATCCCCGACCGCGGCCTCTACGGCGTCTTCCTCGCCGGCGCGGAGAAGATCCAGAGCGCGCGCGTCGGCGAGCTGGATGAAGAGATGGTGTTCGAGTCGCGCGTCGGCGAGACCTTCCTTCTCGGCGCCTCGACCTGGCGCATCGAGGAGATCACGCACGACCGCGTGATCGTCTCCCCCGCGCCGGGCCAGCCGGGGAAGATGCCGTTCTGGAAGGCCGACGCGGCGGAGCGCAGCGTGCCGTTCGGCGAGGAGATCGGCCGACTGGTGCGCGAGATCCGGGAGATGAAGCCCGCCGCGGCCGTCAACAAGTTGACTAAGTCGCACGACCTCGACCGCCGCGCCGCCGACAACTTCCTGCAGTACCTCCGCGATCAGGAAGAAGCGACCGGCGCGGTGCCGGACGACCGCACGATCCTCGTCGAGCGCGTCCTCGACGAGCTGGGCGACTGGCGCATCTGCGTCCTCACGCCGTTCGGCGGACGGATCCACGCGCCGTGGGCGATGGCGGTGGCGGCGAAGGTGCGCAACGAGCTGGCCATCGACGTGGAGACGATGTGGAGCGACGACGGCTTCATCGTCCGCTTTCCCGAAACCGACGTCGCGCCGCGCGCGGAGCTGGTCGTTCCCGACGCCGACGAGATCGAGCAGCTGGTGATCCGCCAGCTCGGCTCGTCGTCGCTCTTCGCCGCGAAGTTCCGCGAGGCGGCGGCGCGCGCGTTGCTGCTGCCGCGCATCCGCATCCAGGGACGGACGCCGCTCTGGCAACAGCGCAAGCGGGCCTACGACCTGCTGCAGGTGGCATCGCGCTTCGGCTCGTTCCCGATGATCCTCGAGGCGTATCGCGAGTGCCTGCGCGACGTCTTCGATCTGCCGGCGCTGGTGGCGATGATGCGCAGGATCCGCGAGCGGCAGATCCGCGTCGTCACCGCCGACACGCAGCGGCCGTCGCCGTTCGCCGGCTCGCTGCTCTTCCGCTACACCGCGAATTTCATTTACGACGGCGACGCGCCGCTGGCCGAACGTCGCGCGCAGGCGCTGGCCATCGACCACGCGCAGCTCCGCGAGCTCCTCGGCGAGCCGGAGCTGCGCGAGCTGCTCGACGCCGACGCGCTGCAACAGCTCGAGCTGGAATTGCAGCATCTCGACCCGAAGAGGAAAGCGAAATCGATCGACGCGCTGCACGACCTCCTGCTGCGCCTCGGCGATCTCACGCGCGACGAGATTGGGGAGCGGACGTCTCGTCCGCTCGGTTCTCCCGGTGCGGACGAGACGTCCGCACCCCTCATCGACGAGCTCCTGAAATCGCGGCGCATCATCGAAATCCCCGTCGCCGGCGAGCGCCGCTTCATCGCCATCGAGGACGCCAGCCGTTACCGCGACGCGCTCGGCACGCCGCTGCCGCACGGCATCGCCGAGCGCCTGCTCGAATCAGTCGCCGATCCGGTCGGCGACCTCGTGCTCCGTTACGCCCGCACGCACGGCCCGTTCACCCCGCGTGACGTCGCGCATCGCTACGGTCTCGGCGAAGCGGTCGTGCTCAACGCGCTGGAGCGCTTCGTCGAGCGCGGCCGGGTGGTGGAAGGAGAGTTCCGCCCCGGCGGAACGCAGCGCGAATGGTGCGAATCGGAAGTGCTGCGCGCGATCCGCCGCCGTTCGCTGGCCAGGCTGCGGCACGAAGCGGAACCGGTGGAGCAGTCGGCACTCGCGCGGCTGATGACGTCGTGGCAACACGTGACGCGCAAGCGGCGCGGACTCGACGCGCTGCTCGAAGTCATCGAGACGCTGCAGGGCTATCCGATGGCCGCGTCGATCTTCGAAAGCGAGATCCTCGCCGCGCGCATCGAAGACTACAAACCGTCCGACCTCGACACGCTCAGCGCGGCGGGCGAGATCGTCTGGGTCGGCCTCGAGCCGCTCGGCGAGAAGGACGGCCGCATCGCGCTCTACCTCACCGATCACCTCCCGCTGCTGCACGTTCCCGTGGGGGAACAGGCGCCCTCGCCGGTTCTCGATTTCCTCCGCGCGCACGGCGCTTCGTTCTTCGACGACATCCAGCTCGCCGCCGGCGGGTTCCCGAACGAGACCGTCGATTCGCTCTGGGACCTCGTCTGGCGCGGCGCGATCACAAACGACACGTTCCAGGCCTTGCGCGCGTTCACGCGGCGCGCGCCGGCGGCGAAGCGCACCACCACGCCGCGCGGCGCGTTCCGCTCCCGGCGCATCGTGCCGCCGTCGACGCAGGGGCGCTGGTCGCTGATCCGCACGCCGAGCGCGAACACGACGCAGCGCGCGAACGCACTGGCGCATCAGCTCCTCACGCGCTACGGCGTGCTGACGCGCGAGGCGCCCGGCTCGGAGAACGTGATCGGCGGATTCAGCGCCGTCTATCCGGTGCTGAAAGCGATGGAAGACGCAGGCCGCCTGCGCCGCGGCTACTTCGTCGCGGGACTCGGCGCCACGCAGTTCGCCATGCCGGGCGCGGTCGATCTCCTTCGCTCCATGCGCGACGAGAACGACGAGCCGGAGACGCTGCTCCTGGCATCGACCGATCCGGCGAACCCATACGGCGCGATCCTGAAATGGCCCGGCGAAGGGTTGTCGCGCAGCGTCGGCGCGAGCGTGATCCTCGTCGACGGCCTGATGGCCTGCTGGATCGGCCGCGGCGAGAAACAGATCGCGACCTTTCTGCCGGAAGACGAGCCGTCGCGCTCGCGTGTGGCGCGCGCGGTGGCGAAGGCGCTGGCGTCGCTCGTCGACAGCGGCGCGCGGCGGGCATTGCTCATCACCGACGTAAATGGCGACAAGGCTGCGAAAAGCGTCGTCGCTCCGTTTCTTGTGGAAGCGGGATTTGTAGCAACATCACTCGGATATCAGAAGAGAAGCCTTTGAGCTGTTGAGCTGTTGAGCTGTTCAGCACGGTGCGGCTCAACGGCTCAATCGCTGAACGGCTCAACAGCTTCGTCATGCCTGAAGGCGACACCATCTTCCGCACCGCCCGCACGCTGCAGCGCGCGCTCGGCGGACACGTCGTCACGAAATTCATCACCGTCCTGCCGAAGCTGGCGCGCGTCGACGATCAGTCGCCGATCGCCGGACAGACGATCGTGCGCGTGCACGCCGCCGGGAAGCACCTCCTCATCGAGTTCTCCGGCGGACTGACGCTGCGCACGCACATGCGGATGAACGGCAGCTGGCACATCTACCGGCCCGGCGAGCGCTGGCAAAGGCCGCGCGACGACATGCGCATCGTCATCGAGACCGCGTCGTTCGTCGCCGTCGGCTTCAACATCCCGGTCGCCGAATTCACCACCGAGTCGCCGCAGCTCGGTCCCGACCTCCTCGGCGAAACATTCGACATGGACGAAGCGCTTCGCCGCGTCCGCGAACATGCGCACGAGGAGATCGGCAACGTCGTGTTGAACCAGCAGGTCGTCGCCGGCATCGGCAACATCTGGAAATCGGAATCGCTGCATGCCGCCGGCGTCGATCCGTTCCGGCAGGTGAAGGACTTGGGCGACGCCACCATCGTCAACATCTTGACGATCGCGCGGAAGCAGCTCGGCGCCAGCGCGAACGCCACCTCGCGCGTGCGCCACGCCGTCTACCAGGGAAACCTCTGCCGCAAATGCGGCACGCGGATCGAGTACCGGAAGCAGGGAGAGGATGTGCGGGGAACGTGGTGGTGCCCGCGTTGCCAACGATGAACGATGAACGATGAAAAAAAGCTGGTTCATCGTTCATCGTTCATCGTTCATCGTTACAATCCCCCCATGGCCATCATCATGTCCCACCCGATGACCGCGCAGGAGATGCGCGTCCTGCAGGAGTTCCGGCGTGTCGCGGCGGAAACGCTCTCCGCCGCGGCGATCAAGAGCATCAAACATCCCGCCGGCGGCGGCGAAGCGCCCGCCGCTTCGCTCGTCTCGAAGGGGTACCTCACCGCCGACGCCGGCGCGGAGAACTACACCCTGACCGAGAAAGCCAAGGAGTTTCTTGCCTTGGACGTGAAGCCTGAATTCGAAGAAGCAGGCTCGGCCAGCGCCGACGCAGAATAGACTGCACACGAACCAGTGCAACCCTCTAACTAGTCGCTTTTCAGCGACTTAGCTGCTGTGCCCGCCTTCCATTTCAAAGGGGTCAAGAGTTGAGATGGGCCGCAAATCCCATTGACTCAAAGACTTAACAGCCTTACGATATGTGGCTGAGGACTGAAATGAAGCATGGCGACAAAGCAAAAAAATCAGCCAAAGCCGTCCAAGCCTCAGGGAAAAAAAGTAGCAGTCAGGAAGCCGTCGCCAAAACCCGCAAAGAAAGCGGCAGCAGCGCCCAAATCAAAACCAGCGGCAAAGAAGCCGGCTCCAAAACCGCCGGCAAAAAAGCAGGCGTCGAAGCCGCCGCAAAAACCCCAGCCAAAGCCGCCGCAGCCAAAACCGTCGCAGCCAAAGCCCCAGCCAAAGGGAGCGAAAGCAAAGCCGGCGGCAGCAACGGAAAAAACAAAGTCGTCGACACCGGCGGCCCTTCCTTCGCCAACCCCCTCGTTGCCGCCTCCTTCAAGCGTGCTGTTAAGAAGTATCCCAACGCCTTTCGGCGCCTCACCGACTGACAGCGTCCGCTACCTCACGGTGCAGGACATCGTCGATCTGCACAAAGCGGTCAGCGTCGAGTTCGGCGGAAACCAGGCGCATCCCGGCGTCGTCGAGTCGCAGTTCGGACTGGTCCAGGCCGTTCAACGCCCGCAGGTGACGACGCTCGGACGCCAGGCGTATCCGACGTTCCCGGAAAAAGTGGCCGCGTTCCTTTTCGCGTTGCTGCAGAACCGTCCCTTCCGCGGCGGCAACCGCCGCGTCGCTCTCGCCTCGCTCTTTGCGTTCTGCGAGATCAACAACAAGTCCGTCGACTCGCGCGTCTTCGACGAGAAGACCGCGGAGAACCTCCTCCGCCGCGCCTCCGCGTTCCGCGAGCTCAACATCCCGCCGGAGAATGTTTTCCGAGAGATGCGCGAAACGATGTCGAAGGCCATCGTGGCGGCCGCGTAGCCGGGAAGAAGTGCCGCGGCACGGCCGTTGTCGGCTGCGTGTCCAAAATCAAAGGAGGCTCGCCTGATGCGTAGGTTCGCAACATTCGCTGTTGCCGCTGTCCTCGCTACCGGTCTCGCGAGCGCGCAATCGGGCGAAGCACCGCTCGAGTCGGCGCGCCGGATCGAGCAGAAAGAAGCAGTCAATCTGGTGAAGAAGCACAAGGCCGTGTTCGTCGACGTCCGTCCCAAGGACGCGTACGAACAGGGTCACATCAAAGGCGCGATGAACATCCCGCTCGGTGAGGTGCTGCAGCGTCTCAACGATCTCCCCAGGGGGAAGATGATCATCACCTACTGTGCTTGACAGAACGAGCACACCAGCGCCCGTGCGGTGCTTGACCTCAACAGCAAGGGAATCAAAAACACGGCCTGTCTCCTCGGTGGCTGGAATGCCTGGACCGCCGCGAACATGCCGATCGAAAAGGGCTCAAAGTAAATGCGACGTTTGACCATGATCGTGATCGCGATGCTCGCCGCCTCCGTGGCGGGCGCGCAGACAAGAACGCTGACGCCGCAGCCGGTGCAGGTCGGCTCGTGGGAAAGCGCGCGGCGCATTCCGCGTGAAGCGGCGATCCGGATGGTGGACACCGGCAAGGCCGTCTTCGTCGACATCCGTTCGTTCGAGACGTACAGCAAGGGCCACATCAAGGGCGCCATCAGCATCCCGCGCAGCCAGCTCATTCACCGCCTGCGCGAGATCCCGCCGGGAAAACTGATCGTCACCTACTGCGCCTGCGTCCGCGAGCACACCGCGGCGCTGGCCGTGGTCGACCTGGCCGCGCATGGCGTGAACAACGCCGCGGCGCTGGCCGGCGGCTGGAACGAGTGGACGGCGGCCGGCCTGCCGACGAAAACCGGCGCCACACCGAAGTAAGACTGATCCCCACCTGAACATGGCCTCGAATAGAATCGAGGCCATGTTCAAGATCGACGAAATCTTCGCCCGCGAGATCCTCGACTCGCGCGGCAATCCCACCATCGAAGTCGACTGCCTTCTGCAATCCGGCGCGCTCGGACGCTTCGCCGTTCCTTCCGGCGCCTCCACCGGCTCGCGCGAAGCGCTCGAGCTGCGCGACGGCGACAAGAAGCGCTATGACGGCAAGGGCGTGACCGACGCGGTGCACAACGTCAACGCGCGCATCGCCAACGAGGTCGAAGGGATGGACGCGCGCGAGCAGGTCATGATCGACCTGGTCATGAAGCAGCTCGACGGCACGGACAACAAGTCGAAGCTCGGCGCGAACGCGATGCTCGGCGTCTCGCTCGCCGTCGCGCGCGCGGCAGCGGAGGCGTCGGGCTTGCCGCTGTTTCTGTATCTCGGCGGACCGGGCGCGCGCACGCTGCCCGTTCCGATGATGAACGTGATCAACGGCGGCGCCCACGCCGACAACAACCTCGACGTCCAGGAGTTCATGATCGTCCCCGCCGGCTTCGACACGTTCAGCGACGCGCTGCGCGCCGGCGTCGAGACGTTCCATCAACTCAAGAAGACGCTGCACGACCGCAAACTGACCACCGCGGTCGGCGATGAAGGCGGCTTCGCGCCCGACCTGAAGTCGAACGCCGAAGCGCTCGACCTGATCCTCGAAGCCATCGGCAAAGCCGGTTACAACGCGGGCGAGCAGATCTACCTCGGCCTCGACGTCGCGGCCTCGGAGTTCATCGACAAAGGCAGCTACACGTTCGAAGGAAAGCCGCGCACCTCGGCGGAAATGATCGCCTACTACCAGGAGCTGACGGCGAAGTACCCCATCATCTCGATCGAGGATGGTTTGGCGGAAGGCGACTGGGACGGCTGGGAAGCGCTGACGAAGGCGATGGGGGCGAAGACGCAGCTGGTCGGCGACGATCTCTACGTCACGAACACGGAGATCTTCGCCAAAGGCATCGCGCGCAACATCGCCAACGCCATCCTGATCAAGGTCAACCAGATCGGGACGCTGTCGGAGACGCTGGAAGCGATCGAGATGGCGAAGCGCGCCGGCTACCGCTCGGTGATCTCGCATCGCTCGGGAGAGACCGAGGATTCGACCATCGCCGACCTGGCCGTGGCGACGAACGCCGGGCAGATCAAGACCGGCTCCGCGTCGCGCAGCGACCGCGTCGCCAAGTACAACCAGCTCCTGCGGATCGAGGAGGAACTGGGCGACGCGGCGGCCTTCGCGGGGCGAGGCATTTACAAAAACCTCAATAGTCAATAGATTGACTGTTGCATGCCGGGAACTACTGAACGCGATCTCATCGTCGGCGTCATCCAGCTCGCAAACCTGCTCACCCGGCGCCTCGCGCCGATCTTCGAGAAATCGAAAATCACCCCGCAGCAATGGGCCGTCCTCTCGGTGCTCGGTGAGTCCGACGGGCCGATGACGCTGGCCGGGCTCGCGCGCAAGCTGCTGGTGTCGAAGCAGAACATGACCGGCATGGTGGCGCGGCTGGAACAGCTCGGCCTCGCCGAGCGGGGCGACGATCCGAACGACCTGCGCTCGTCGCGCGTTCAGCTGACGCGCCGCGGCCGGGCCATGGTGGACAAGCTGCGGCCCGCGTACAGCGAGTGGATCGGCACACTCGGCAAGGATGTGTCCGAGCGCGACATGCAGTCGCTCACGCGGACTGTCGACCGCTTGATCGCGGAGCTGGGGGAGTAGGTTCCGCGGTTGCGCGGATACGCGGTTGCGCGGTCACCACGCGATTCCTTCCGCTCTCCTTCGCCTCATAAAGCCGCTCATCGGCCGTCTTGAATAACGCCTCGGCAGTCGCGCCGTCACTCGGGTAAAGCGCCGCGCCGATGCTCACCGTCACTTTCGCGCCTCCCGCCGGCGCGGCCAGCGCTTCGATCGCGACGCGAACGCGCTCCGCGATCACCGCCACCGCCGCCGCGTCGATCTCCGGCAGGATGACGGCGAACTCCTCGCCGCCGTAGCGCGCGGGGAAATCGACGGACCGCACGGTCTCGCGAATGGCGCGCGCCACGCGCTGCAACGCGTCGTTGCCGGCGAGATGACCGTACGTGTCGTTGTAGTTCTTGAAGCGATCGAGGTCGAGCACCAGCACGCCGAAACGCGACTCGTAGCGCGCGGCGCGATCGATCTCGCTGTCGATCCGTTCGCGGAACGCGCGGAAGTTCGGCATCGCGGTCAGGTCGTCGGTCCGCGCGCGGGCCTTCAGCTCGTCCGCCATGTGATTGAACGCCACGCCGAGGCGCGCGATCTCGCGGTCGCCGGCGACGGGAGCGCGCGCGGTGAGGTCGCCCTCCGCGATCCGATCGGCCGCCGCGGAAAGCTCTTCCAGCGGCCGGACGACCTTGCGCAGCGTCACCTGCACGACGGCGAAGCTGACCAGCACGATGATCCAGGCGATGGCCAGGCCGCTCGACATCATCGCGTCCGTGTCGCGTTGCAGCGCCGGCATCTGGCTCGCGACCACCTGCTTGCGGGCGTCGATGACGCGCTGCGCGTCGGCGATGATCGCCAGCGACGCCGCGTCGAGATCCTCGGGCCGCGTCTCGGGATCATCGAGCAACGCCGCGAACGCGCGCACCCGGGCGCGCAGCCGCGACACGTCGATCTCGTCGAGCGCCGGATCGTTGAGCAGTTGCGTGACCACGCGATAGTGGCCATGCCGTACATGAAATCCGTTCTGCGCGCGGATCAACTCCTCCAGCCGCGCGATGGCTTCGGTCTCCACCGACATCAACCGCGTCCACCGCTCCTGCGCCAGCTTCGCACGCCACGACAACCCGAACGTGATGGAAAAGAGAGCGACGGCGAACGCGCACGTGAGCAGCAGCACGCGCGCACGGAGACGTGGCCGGGCGCTCAACCGGCGCTCCGCAGCTTCCGCAGCCGCTCGCCCACCGCGTGCAGCGTCATCACGTAAGCCGCGTGGCTCCAGGTCAGCGGCGACACCGACATCGGCTTGCCGTCGTACGGATGCACCTGCTCGGCGAGCACGCCGCTCTGCAGCGCGTGCGACGCCGTCCACTCCAGCACGTCGATCGCCTTCTGCAGTTCCGCCTCGCTCTTCGCGCAGCGCGCGTACCACTCGCCGATGGCCAGGGTGCAGAGGATCCACGGATTGCCCGGCACGTTGGCCACGTCGTGCGAGACCTGATGGTAGTAGTCGTTCTCGTAACGGGCCACGCCGCCGATCGGCGTCTTGATCGTCAACCTGTTGACCACCTGCTCCATGGTGGAGACGATGCGCGGATCGTCGGCCTCGAACATGCCGAACATCCAGAGACCGCTGAGCGAGCAGTCGATCGTCGGATCGGCCTGCACTTCGCCTTCGCGCGTGACGTTCACCATGCGCCGGAAGCGCCCGAGCTGTTCGTCGTACAGATGGCGGATCGTCGCCTCGCGGATCTCGCTCGCCGCCTTGCGGTACTTCTCCGCCATCGACGCCTCGCCGAACGCGTCGGTGAATTTCGCCGCCGCGGTGAGGCCCGCCCACACCGCCCCGACGGTGAAGGCCTGGATGCCGCGGCGCTCCTCCCACAGGTCGTACGACGCCGCGGGGAGCAGCGTGTGCGGCTCGCGATAACGGGTCATGAAGTTCGCCGTGGTCTTCACCAGCGGCTTGTAGAGCGGCTTCACGAACTCGACGTCGTGGAACTTCTCGAAATGGTTCCACAGCGCCCACACCACGAGCGCCGTCTCGTCTTCCTGGATCGGCAGCTGGCGCTTGCCGTCCGACGACATCCACGGATGCCACGACGATCCGACCGAGCCGTCGGGGTTGTACTTGTGCAGCAGGAATCCCTCGTTCGTCAGCAGCGACGAACAGAACTGGAAGAAGCGGCGCGTGATCTCCGGATAGCCGGCCTGCGTCATCGCCGCGGTGACGATCGCGCCGTCGCGCGGCCACATGTACGTGTAGGTGTCGCGGCCGAACTGCACGATGTCGGAGTCGGTCGCCGCGATGACTGCGCCGCCGTTGTCGATCTGCGTGCGGATGATGAGCAGCGAGCGCCGATACAGACGCTGCACGGCCTCGGACAACTGATCGAGTCCCGGCACCGCCCGGCCCTGCACCCAGAGGTGCCAGTAGTCGCGGGTGCGGCTGAACAGCGACGCCGCGCCGCGCTCGTGCAGCATCCCGTCGAGCGCGCTGACTTCGATGTAGCTCTTGCCGAACGCCCACCACACCCACACCACGCGCGAGGCCGACGGGGCGAGCGTCAACTCGATCATCCCGGTCGCGTCGACCGAGCCCTGCGCGATCGGATTACGCCCCAGGTTTCCGTCCTCGGCGTCGCGCCAGGTGCCTTCCGCGCCGTCGCGCTCCTTGTTGCCGATGGCGAACGATTCGAAGCCCTGCTGGTCGTCCGACGAGGCGTTCATCAGCACGTAGCGCGACGACTTGTACGCCACCAGCGCGCGATGTTCGGGATCGTAGAAGACCGTATCGCCGATGTTGTTGCCCCACAGGTGCGGATCGAAGTGCACGTAGATGCGGACCGTCCGCCGCTCCTCGCGCAGGTTCGTCAGCTCGACGCGGCGGATGAAGACGTCGCGATCGAAATCGACCGTGTCGTTGATCTTCATGTCCAGGCCGAGGGCGTCGGAGTGCGCGGTCATGGAGGTGACGAGCGTGTCGTCGTCGTAGTCGAGGCGGCGCGTCCAGTCGTTGCTGTCGATCCAGGCGAACCTGCCGTCGCACCAGACGCCGAAGTGCGAGACGTCGCCGACCGTCTGGTTGTCCTGCCCTACGTGCGGGTAATAGACGTCGCGGATGTTGTACGCATGATCGAAGTTGATCATGAGGTTGCCGTTGGAGATCGGCAAATCGCGAGGCATTGGTGTAAGGATAACCGGCGTGCTCGAATCCATCTACCTGCGCACTCTCGAACGATGCCGGCCGGAGACGCTGGTTCATGTTCCGGACGACGCGCCGCGCGATGTCGTGGCCATCGGCAAATGCGCAGCCGCGCTCTTTCGCGGCGTGCGTGAATATCGGGATGCGCTGGTCATCGTGCCGGAGGGTTATGACGCGGAGGGGAGCGGACGTCTCGTCCGCTCGGTCCGCGATGAGCGGACGAGACGTCCGCTCCCCTCACGCTCAGTCGAACATCTCACCGGCGGGCATCCCGATCTCACGCCCGCGAGCTTCGCCGCGGGGAAGCGGCTGCTCGAATTCGTCGATCAACACGACGACATTCTTTTTCTGATCTCCGGCGGAGGCTCGGCATGCGTCGAGTGGCCGCTCGAGGGATACACATTCGAGCAGCTGACGAAGATCAATCACGAGCTCGTGGCGAGCGGACGTCCGATCGGCGAGATCAACGCGGAGCGGAGAACGTACTCCGCGATCAAGGGCGGGCGGTTGGGGGCGCGGGTGCGGGGGCGATGCGTGACGCTGGTTTACTCGGATGTGTCGACGGGGAAGCTGGAGGACGTCGCGTCGGGGCCGGTGCTCGAGAACATGCAGCTCATCGCCGACAACTCCACGCTCGTGCGCACCGCCGCCGAGATCGCGGGCAACGCCATCGTCTGGAACGATCAGATCGAATGCGACGTCGAGATCGCCGCGCGGCAACTGGCGGACGCGGCACGCAAACTCGGGAAAGGCGAATTTCTCGTGGCCGGCGGCGAGCCGACCGTCCCGCACACCGGCAACGGCAAAGGGGGACGATGCTGCGAGCTCGCGGCGCGGTTCGCGCTGCAACAGGTCACCGGCGTCGAGGCGCTGTTCGGCAGCTCGGACGGCGTCGACGGCAACAGCGGCGTGGCCGGCGCGATCGTTCCGGCCAACGCGCCGGTCGATCGTCACAGAATCGAGTCAGAGCTCCATGACTCCAACTCGTTAGCAGTAGTGGAGATGCTCGGCCGCGCGATTATGATTCCTCCCACGGGGAACAACCTCCGCGACCTCGTGTTACTGGCCCGCGCTTAGCAAGCGCCACTGTTTGCCGCAATGACCGATTCGCCGCCCCCGACCCAGCATCAGGAAGGCCACCACCGCTCAGCGCGCGAGCGTCAGCGGAAGGGCCCGATGTGGGGCTGTCTGCGCACCATCGTCATCGGCATCTTCATCCTCCTTGGCCTGCTGTTCCTCGTCGTCGGCGGTGGCTACTGGTATCTCGGCTCCTCGAGCTTCGCCGGCCTGGTGAAATTGCGCATCGAGAACACGCTGAAGAACCGCCTCGGGCGTGACGTGACGATCGGCGAAGTGGAAGTCATTCGCTCCCGTCCGCAGAAAATCATCCTCCGCGACCTGCGCATCGCGAATTCACCGGGCGCGGTGAACCGCTACTTCGCCACGGTGAAAGAAGTCGTCCTCACCGGCGGCGTCGAATCGCTGTGGGGCCGGCAGGTGAAGGTGAGCCGCGTCGACGTCACCGAACCGCATCTCTGGTTCGAGGTCTATCCGGCCGGCTCGACGCTCGTCCACAACTTCCCGCACTGGCGCTCCGGCCCACGCAGCAAGTACGAGATCGTGCATCTCGACCTCGGCACGATGTACGTGGTGAACGGCGCGTTCAACTTCCTCGACCGCAAACACACCATCGCCGCCGACGCCACCGGACTGGCGTCGACGATCAACGTCACGCTGGCCGAGAACGTGTACGCGGGGACATTCACCGGCTCGAACGTCCTGGTGCGCATCCAGGATTACGTGCCGTTCGACGTCGACCTGCGCGGCGGCTTCCGTTTCACGCCGAACGTCCTGGTGCTCGACTCCGTCGCGTTGCGCGGACCGAACATCGAGGCGTTCCTCAGCGGCCGGCTCGATCCGCTTGCCGACGCCGTCTACAACCTGCGCGTCCGTTCCAACATCGGACTGAATCGGATCAAGGAGATCTTCCGCATCAACAAAGAGCTCGCCGGCATCGTCTCGCTCGACGCGAATCTCAAAGGCAAGGCAGGCGACTTCACGCTCAACGGCGGATGGATCTCGAGCCGGGTGAAGGCCGACGCGTACGACCTGGCCGGCCTGCGCGGAAAGCTGGCCCTCACCGGCGAGCGCGCCGTGGTCGACGTCGACACCGCGCGGTACGGCGGCGGCACGATCGGCGCGCATTACGTGCTGCCGGGCTACGCCGAGCCGTATCCGCAGGCGGTCGAGCTTCGCTACAACGGCGTCTCGCTGGAGAAGCTTTTCAACGACTGGGGGATTCAGGACACCGGCCTTCGCGGCGGCGCGACCGGCAAGCTGACCTATCGCTGGAACAAGGACAAGGTCCTCGACGGCGAGGGAAGCGGCAACGCGACGCTGACGAAGAACGCGCAGGCGTTCTCGAACGCGAAGTATCCGATCTTCCTCGCCGGCTCGGCCGACTTCGCGCTCGATCACGGGACAGTGAAGTTCAAGCGCGCGGAGCTGACTACCGACAAGACGCGCATCGACTTCGAAGGCTCGCTGCGCATCGAAGACGTCTTCACCGATCTCGCGCTGAAGATCCACAGCACCGACCTCTCCGAGCTCGATCGCATCGGCTACAACTTCGCGAAGTCGGGGGGCAAGAAAACGTACACGCTTCTCGGTCTCGGCGGCGCGGGCGACATCAACGGATCGATCAAAGGAAAACTGAAGACGCCCGACGTCGTCGCGCACATCGCCGGCTCCAGGCTCGCGTTCAACGACGTGGTGCTCGGCGACGGCGAGATCGATCTGAAATACGACGGCGGCAGGAGCGTGCTGACCTTCGATCGCGCGGTCTTCCGCGAAGCAGGGGGACGGATCGCGCTCACCGGAACCATCGGATTCCCCGAAAACAGTCCCATCAAATTCGACATCGCCGCCGACGCCGTCGACTATCCGGTCGATCGCGCCATCAAGGCGGTGACGCTGAAACTGGCCATCGGAGGAGTGGGCACCGGACGCCTGATCGTGACCGGAACGCCGGACGCCGGCACCACGCGCTTCGTCAACCTGATCGTGCGCCAGGGAACGTCGGAGATGCGTCTCAACGGCGTTGTGCGCTGGTCGCCGGGCAAGGGGAACGTCGTCTTCAACCTCGACATCGCCGCGCGCTCGTTCCCTGTCGCGGACATCGCGAAGTTCCTCGACCTCGGCACGCTGCCGGTCACCGGCGAAGTCACCGGCACGCTGCACCTGGAGGGACCGAAGTCGAGTCTCGAGGGCGCCGGCGCGGTGACGGTACGCAACGGCACGATCGCGGGCGAGCCGGTGACGACCGCCTCGGCCGACATCGTCTTCACCAAGGGAACGCTGAAGGCGACGAACGTCAACATCACCGCGCCCGCCGGCTCGATCACGGCGCAGGCGGAGCTCAACCTCAACACCAACCAGTTCACCTACGAGATCACATCGAGCAACCTCGACCTGTCGAAGCTGAAGATCCTCTCGTCGCTTTCGAACCTTCTCGGCGGACACATCACGCTCGTGTCGCGCGGCGGCGGCACGTTCGATCAGCCGGAGCTGATGGTGCAGGCGACGCTGAACGAGGCGACGATCAAGGGTCTGTCGCTGCCGCCCGGCACTCCGGCGCCGACGATCTACCTCTCGATCCACAACGGACGGCTGACGATCAAAGGCTCGGTCGCCGACGTGCTGACCATCGACGGCGACGGCACCATCGGCGCCGACTTCGCCGTCGACGGCAACGTGAAGATCGCCATCAGCGACATCGCGAAGCTCGTCTCGTTCTTCCCGCAGACGCAGTCGTTGCCCGCGGCGGGCAGCATGACGATCGAGGCGAAGCTCGGCGGCAAGCTCTCGGCGCTGGAGACGCTCCTCGTCGACGCCACGATCCCCACGCTGAACCTGCAATTCGCCGATCACCAGTTCACCGCGCCGCAGGTGCCGCACGTGATCCTGCAGAACGGCGTGCTGCGGGTCGCCTCGTTCGAGCTCGACCAGGAAGGCTCGCGTTTCGCCGTCACCGGCACCGCGGAGCTGGTCGGAGCGAAGCGCCTCGGCATCAACATCAACGGCAGCATCGAGGCCGCGCTGCTGCAGCTTTTCGTCACCGGACTGCGCGCCGACGGCCACATCACGGTGAACGGCACGGTCGCCGGCACGTTGAGCGATCCGCGCATGACCGGCAGCGCGGAGCTGCAGCACGCGCAGTTCCGCTTCGCCGGATTTCCGCAGATCCTCGACGACGTCGACGGCCGTCTCACCTTCCGCGGCGATCGCATCGACATCGAGCAGCTCCGCGCCACGCTCGGCGGAGGAACGATCTTCGCCGGCGGCTTCATCGCGCTCGAAGGGATGACGCCGAAAAACGTCCGCCTCACGCTGCAGGGGACCGACGTCGCCATCCGCTACTTCGAAGGACTGACGGTGGAGGGGAACTTCAACCTCCTGGTCAGCGGCGGCGTCGATCGCGTGGTGGTGCAGGGCGACGTCGACGTGACGCGCGCGCTCTACTTCAAGGACTTCGACATCAATCAGGCGCTGGTCAACGTGCTGCTCTCGCGCAGCCGCGTCACGCCGATCGTCGCCGCGTCGTGGCAGGACCGCGTCGATCTCCGGCTGCACCTCAGCGCGCCCAACACCATCGCCGTGCGCAACAACATCGCCGACGTCACCGGCAGCACCGACATCGAAGTGAACGGCACGCTGGCCAATCCGGTGGTGCTCGGACTGGTGACGTTGAACGAAGGGGGCACGGTCCGCTTCCAGAAGATCGACTACCGCGTCGTCCGCGGCACGATCAATTTCCAGAACCCCTTCCGCATCGATCCCTACTTCGACATCACGGTGGAGGGTCGCATCTCCGGCAGCTTTTCCGAGGTGGAGAGCGGACCGGTCGACGTGACGGTGAACCTCACCGGGACGATCGATCGCATGACGCCGACCATCACCAGCGATCCGCCGGCGTCGGACATCACGCTTTTCTCACTTCTCGGCTTCGGCAGTTTCGGCACCACGGCCGCCGGCGCCGCCGCGGGACCGGGCGCGCTGACCACCGGCACCTCGCTCCTGGCGACGAGCCTCAGCGGCCTGATCGGATCGAAGATCCTCCCGTTCGCCGATTCGTTCACCATCGATCCCGGCCTGCTCGACACCACCACCGGATCGGGAACGAAGGTCACGATCGAGAAGCGGATCTCGAGCAACATCCGCCTGCTCGTCGTCTACAACCTGAACGATCACCTGAACAAGGAAGTGGTGGAGTGGTCGATCAATCCCGAGTGGACCGTGCAGTTCACGCGCGACGAGCCGCGCAAAGAGTGGCGCAGCGAAGCGCGCTTCCGCCGGCGGTACGAAGGGCACTGGACGTGGGGCTCGCGAGGGCGGAATCCGTTCGAGGTGTTCAGTTTCGGGGTGAGCAACGCGGTGTCGGGGATCGTCTCAGGAGGAGAGCGGACGTCCCGTCCGCTCAGGGCGGACGAGACGTCCGCCCCCCTCGTGCAAGAAGTCTCCTTCACCTCCGACGGCCATTTCGACACCTCTCTCCTCAATCAATACATCTCCATCAAGCCCGGCCAGCCGCTGTCGATCCGCGATGTGCAGGATTCGATCAAGACGCTCTTTTCCACCGGCAACTTCCGCGACGTGCGCGTCGACGAAACGCCGTCCGGCGCGGGCGTGGCCGTCACGTTCAACCTCTCGCTGAACTACCGCGTCGGAAAGATCGAGTTCGACGGACTGAAAGGCGCGGACAAAACGCGCGCCGGAAAAGAGATGACCATCCGCGAGGGCGACGTCCTTTCGCTGAACGCCATCGATCACAGCGCCATCGCCGTGCAGGAGATGCTCAGCCGCACCGGCTATCTCGAGGCCACCGTCGATCCGGCCACCGACTACTTCCGCGATCGCAACATGGCCGAGGTGAAGCTTTACGTGACGCCGGGACCGAAGGCGACGATCGGTCACGTGGCGTTCGAGGGATCGACGGCGCCGTTCGATCCGCAGATCGTGGCGCAGCAGATGAAGCGCGGGCCGGGCAGGACGTTCGTGATCAACGACGCGCGGCTGGACGCGGAACGGATGCAGCGCTGGCTCGTGCGCCGCGATTACCGCAAGGCCGCTATCCGCTTCCTCGGCGACACGTACGACAAAGCCACGCACACGGTGAGCCTCCGCTACTCCGCGAAGGTCGGACCGAAGGTGAAAGTCGAAGTGGCCGGCGTGCCGCGCGGCGCGGTCCGGCGGTTGATTCCGTTCGCCAGAAACCAGGAGTACAGCGAAGACGTGATCGATCGCGCCGCCGACGACATCGTGAAGTCGTATCAGCAGCGCGGCTTCTACAACGCGACCGTCGACACGGAAGGGAAGCTCGAAGGCGACACCTGGATCACGACGTTCAACGTCAATCCGGGCCAGCACTACAAGCTGGCCGCCGTCACGTTCACCGGGAACGAGAAGGTGCCGGACGACAAGCTCTCCGAGCTCGTGACGTCGACGCCGCACGGCGGCTTCCAAAGTCTCGTCGCCACGCTCTTCCGCCGGCCGACGGCGCCGACGCGCACGGAGCTCGGCGGCGACCGCGACGCCATCGAGTCGTACTACCGCCTCAACGGATTCTCGGAGGCCAGGGTGGCGACGCCGGTGGTCGACACGAAGGCCGACGGCACGATGACCATCGACTTCCCGATCACCGAGGGACCGCAGACGATCGTCACCGACGTGCACATCGAAGGGCTGGAGAAGATCGCGGCGAAGAACCTGCCGAACATGCAGCTCCGTCCCGGCGAGCCGCTGAATCCGGCCAACGAGCGGGCGGACATCGTCGCGCTGCAGACGTTCTACGGCGAGCGCGGATACGCGGAGATCCAGGTTTCGCCGCGCGAGGACGTCTCGCCCGACAAGACCGCGGCGCACGTGACGTACGTCCTGGCCGAGGGACCGAAGATCAGCGTCGGCGAAGTGGTGGTGCGCGGCAACACCTACACGAAACCGAGCGTCGTGCTGCGCAAGTCGGAGCTCGATAAAGGCGATCCGTTCAGCTACACGAACATCTTCGAGGCGCAGCGCAATCTCTACCGCCTCGGCATCTTCCAGCGCGTCGACGTCCAGCCGGAGCAGGCCGGCACGTCGGTCGCGTCGCGCAACGTCGTCATCTCGGTGGAAGAAGGAAAAGACGTCACGGTCTCCGGCTCCCTCGGCGTCACGAAGCAGAGCGGACAGAAGATCTCGCCGCGCGTCGGCGCCTCCGTCGCGCATCGCAATCTCTTCGGCAGCGGACGTTATCTCGGACTGGAAGTGGTCCGCGCGCGCAACGACCGCGAGGCGTTCCTCACCTACCGCGAGCCGTTCGTCTTCAACTTCAACGTGCCGGTGCAGGTGACGGTGTTCCAGACCGACGACGCGACGAAGACCGAGACGCATATCCAGCAGCGCGGCACGTTCGTCGAAGCGTCGAAGGTCTCGCGCTACCAGACGCGGTGGTCGCTGCGCTACGAGTACAAGATCAGCAAGTGCTTCGAAGGGAAAGTCTGCAGGGACGCGGAAAACGCGCTGATCCCGGGACTGGACCGCTCCCTGCTGAACATCAAGATCTCCAGCATCTCGCCGACGTTCTTCTGGGACAGACGCGACGACGCCATCGATCCGCATCACGGCTTCTTCACCAGCGCCTCGCTGGAGTACGCGTTCCGCGCCTTGAGCGCCGACGCGAATTTCCTGAAGGAGTTCGCGCAGGGCGCCTGGTACATCGGCTTCACGCCGCGCACGACGCTGGTGCTTTCGGGACGCGCCGGCTTGATCCAGGAATTCGGCGGCGCCGAGGTGCCGCTGTCGGAGCGCTTCACCGCGGGCGGCGACACGACGAACCGCGCCTTCCCGCTCGACCTCCTCGGCACGACCTGCAAGGACCCGAGCGAGCCGAAAGACTGCCGGCCGACGCTGGCGCTGGTCGGCGACAACAAGGACATCGTCGCGCCGATCGGCGGGAACGGCCTGCTGCTGTTGAACGCGGAGTATCGCTTCCCGATCTTCGCCTCGGTCGGCGGCGCGGTGTTCACCGACGTCGGCAACGTCTACCGCCAGCGCATCGAGTTCAACGAACTGCGCTACGGCGTGGGAACGGGCGTCCGTTATCTCTCCCCGGTGGGCCCGATCCGCTTCGACGTCGGCTACAACCTCAAGCGGCGGATCCTGCGGTTCGACGCCGACGGAAACGCGGTGCGCGAGCGGCCGCTGTCGTACTTCCTGACGATCGGCTACGCGTTCTAGCGCGGAGGGGAGCGTACGTCTCGTCCGCTCATGTTGGCGCAACGGAAGCGCAATTTTGAAGTACCCCGGCGGCGGTGGGAGAATTCGAGTCCGCGATGGAGATCCGAACGTTCGCCGACTTCTGGCCCTACTACGTCCGCGCGCACTCGAAGGCCCGCACCCGTGTGCTGCATGCCATCGGCTCCGTGCTCGCGCTGGTCGTGCTCTGCTTCGCGCTGGCGCTGAACCGCTGGCTCTTCATCGCCGTGCCGGTCGTCGGATACGCGTTCGCCTGGTACGCCCACTTCTTCGTCGAGCACAACAAGCCGGCCACGTTCGGACACCCGTTCTATTCGCTCGCCGCCGACTACCGGATGCTCTTCCTCATGCTCGCCGGCCGGATGGACGCCGAGGTAAAACGTTTTGTGCCGGCCCTTGCCGGTGACGCGGCGCACAATGCCGTGTGATCATCCCGACCCTCCTGTTCGCGATCCTCACCTGCGGCCAATGCCATGACGATCATTCCGCCTCCGGCAACCATCCGGTCGGCGTGTCGTACGACGGCGCGCGCGCCGAACTGAAGCGGCCCGCGCCGCGCGAGCTCCTCGTCGACGGCCGCGTCGAATGCACGTCATGCCACGTGCCGCATGAAGAAGAAAGCGCCGCCGCTCACCGCCTGCGTGCGGAGAGCGTGACGGCGCTCTGCAACAGCTGCCACGTGGTGCGTTAAGGCGTCACCGGTTTCGCGTCCGGCTTTCCCTGCTGGTTCTGCGGCGTCTCCTGTTTTTCCTTCTCCGGCTCGATGCGCTTGCCGGTCTCCACGTCGAAGACCTCGTTGCGCAGGAACTGCTCGGCGGTCCAGGGCGGCGCGCCGCCGCCGAGCCACTGATGGAACCACTCCAGATGCGCCGTGTAGTAGAGCGCCATCTCGTACCAGCTCGGCCAGTGGCCGGCGTTCGAATAAACGATGAGGCGCGACGGTACCTTCATCTTCTGCAGCGCCGTGAACATCTGCAGGCTCTGCGTGTACGGCACGCGGTAATCGCGCTCGCCGGTGATCACCAGGCACGGCGTCTTGAAGTTCTGCACGTAATTCGACGGCGACCACTTCTGGTAGAGGTCGGAGTTCCACGGCTGGCCCTTGAGGTCCCACTCCGGGAACCAGAGCTCCTCCGTGCCACCGTACATGGAGCGCAGATCGAAGAGGCCCATCATCGACGCGATGGCCTTGAAGCGCGTGGTGTGTCCTTCGGTCCAGTTCATGAAGTAGCCGCCGTACGACCAGCCCATCGCGCCGATGCGCGTGGTGTCGACGTACGGAAGCTTCTCCAGCGCGTCGACGACTTTCATCACGTCTTCGTACGGCTTGCCGCCCCAGTCGCCGGAGATCGACGCCGTGTAGTCCTGGCCGAACCCGGTCGAGCCGTGCGGATTGGGGAAGGCGACGATGTACCCGGCGCCGGGATAGACCTGCCAGTCGCCGCGGAACGCGTCGGCCCATTGCGACTGCGGTCCGCCGTGGACGTTCACGATCAGCGGATACTTTTTCGCCGGATCGAAGTTGTGCGGCTTGACGATGTAGACCTGCACCTTGATGCCTTCGGCGCCGGTGACCCACATGACTTCCGCCGGCCGGATGTCGACTTCGTTGACGATCGCTTCGTTCACCTTCGTCAGGCGGCGGCGGGCCGTCGGCGTGGCGAAGTCGGCGGCGTAGAGCTCTGTCGGCTCGCCGACCGAACGGCCGATGTAGTAGACGCTCTTCTCGTCGGCGGAGATGGCGAACGTGTCGATGGTGCGATCGTCGAACAGTTTGGCGATCGCGCCTCCGTCGAGCGTGAGGCGGTAGATCGGATTGTGTCCTTCGACTTCCGCGCCGAAGAAGATCGACTTCGAGTCGCCCGCCCATTCGAACTCGTCGATCCAGTTGCGGAACGATTCGGTCAGCACGCGCGACTGCCCGCTCTGGCGGTCGTAGATCGCGACGCGGAAGAGATCGGACTCGTACGCCGGCTGCTTCTGCATGCGATAGCCGATGTAGCGGCCGTCGGGCGAATACTTCGGCGAGCCGTCGAAGGCCGGATTCGACGCCGTGATATTGCGCGGCGCCGCGCTGCCGTCGACCGGGACGATCCAGAGATCGTTGTTCGTCGACGAGGCCGGCTCGGCGTCGTGATTGGAGACGACGGCCAGCTCCTTCGAATCGGGCGAGAAGTCGTACTGCAGCGGACCGCCGAGCTGGAAGCCGGGGGTGTCGAACGCGCCGGGAGTGAGGTCGCGCGTCTTTCCGCTGTCGACGTCGACCACCCAGGTGTGCGTGACCGTGCCGTCCTTCCACGCCGTCCAGTGGCGATAGAGGAGCTTGTCGGCCATGTGCGCGTTGGCCTTGCCGGCGGACCAGCGGTCGGCGATTTTCTTGTTGCAGGCGTCGTCCCCGTTGCACTCCGGATAGACGTCGGTGGAAAAGGCGATGAGCTTCCCGTCCGGCGACCAGAGCGGATCGGCGACGCCGGTCGAAACCTTCGTCAGCTGCCGCGACTCGCCGCCGTTGAGCGGCAGGACCCAGAGGTTCGGGATGCTGTCGGTGGTGCGGACGAAGACGAGCGTCTTTCCATCCGGCGCGAAGTGCGGAGAAGCGTCCTTCTCTCCGCGCGTCACCTGGCGCAGCCCGCTGCCGTCGCTGTTGATGACCCAGACGGCGGTCGTCCGCTTCGCGCGCGGCAGATCGGAGGTGGCGATGGTGAAGGCGAGCGTCCTGCCGTCGGGCGACAGGGCGAGGTCGCCGACGGTGCGCACTTTGTACAGATCTTCGATGCTGAACGCGCGCTTCTCGGCGAAGGCGCTGATTGCGGCGAGGAGAATTGCGAAGAGAACTGCGGCTCGTCTCATGGCGCGAGAGTCTATAAACTGCGCGCCGAAGGAGCAATTGAATGGGCCTGCTGGACGGAAAAACCGGAATCATCTTCGGTGTCGCCAACAAGCGTTCGATCGCCTGGGCCATCGCGCAGGCGCTGTCGGATGAAGGGATGCGCCTCGCCTTCACCTACCAGGGCGAGCGGCTGAAAGAGAACGTCGAGGAGCTGACGTCGACGCTCTCCGGCGCGCTGCTCCTGCCGTGCGACGTCACGATCGACGCGGAGATCAACACGGTCTTCCAGGAAGTCGACGCGAAGTTCGGCCGCCTCGACTCGCTCATCCACTCCGTCGCCTTCGCTCCGCGGGAAGACCTGGAAGGCGAGTTCGTGAACACGTCGCGCGAAGGATTCAAGCTGGCGCACGACATCTCCGCCTATTCGCTGGTGGCCCTCACCCGCGCCGCACTGCCGCTGTTCGAGAAAGGGGGCGGCGGCTCGGTGCTGGCGATGAGCTACTACGGCGCGGAGAAAGCGGTGGAAGGCTACAACGTGATGGGCGTGGCCAAGGCCTCGCTCGAGGCGTCGATCCGCTACCTCGCCGCGAACCTCGGGCCGAAGAACGTCCGCGTCAACGCCATCAGCGCCGGCCCGGTCAACACCCTCGCCGCCCGCGGCATCAAGGGATTCACCGGCATGCTCAAACACCACTCCGACCGCGCCCCGCTCCGCCGCAACGTCGAGCTCGACGAGATCGGCAGCGCCGCGCTCTTCCTCGTCTCGCAGATGTCGTCCGCGATCACGGGGGAGATCATGTATGTGGATTGCGGGTATAACGTGATCGGGCTGTAGGAGCTTTTGAGCTTTTGAGCTTTTGAGCTCTTAAGCTGTTGAGGAAGCGTTGTTGCTCAAGAGCTAAACAGCTCAAAAGCTAAACAGCCTACGAATTCCCCATCAGATAGAAATTCGTATTCGTCGGCTGCTCCGCGCCGCCGCGCGGCTCGAGCGTGACGGCGAGGGCCTTCATCTCCGTCGACAGCGGGAGGTTCTCGATCACGATGCTGGCGTTGCCGTTGTCGGCGACGTCGAAGACGCCGGCGCTCATCGGGTTCGGCTGGTCGGCGCGGATGATCCAGAGCTGGTAGCTCTTGTCCTTCGGGTTCGACGGCAGGTTCTGGAAGAAGACGATGGCGCGGCGTTTCTCCGGCTCGAGGAAGACGCGGGCCGACGCCGACGGCGAGATCTGCTGGCCGGCGAGGGCGATGGCGCGGGTGCTCGGGGCGGCGAGGGCCGACATCTCCACCGCCAGCTTTTCCTTCTGATCGTGCAGCAGCGCGTTCTCCGTTTTCAGCTGTTCGATCTGCGCCTGCTGCGTGCGCATGTTCTCGCGCGCCACCCGCATTCCGAACTCGCGCCAGCCCCACAGCGCCAGGAAAAGCGTCGCCGCGGTGGCCAGCCACCAGGGATTGATGAAGCGGCGGCCGGCGTCGACGACGTTGTCTTCGATCTCGTCTTCTTCGGCGATCGTCTCGATGACATGCTCGCGGACTTCAGGCGGAGGAGAAACCGGATCGAGGTCCTGCGCCAGGAGAGTGGCCGCCTCGGCGAACTCGTCGCGCGTGCGGCGGCAGCTCTCGCAGGAAGCGAGGTGCCCGCCCAGCCTGGCCGCTTCTTCCGCCGTCGCGGCGCCGATGGCGTCCAGCGCGGCGATCGATTCGAATTCCTCGTGCGTCATTTGAATGCCTGGAGGCGTTCCCTCAACTTCTTCATCCCGAGCTGCATGCGCGTCTTGATCGTTCCGAGCGGCTCGCCGAGCTTCGCGGCGATCTCCGATTGGGAGAATCCTTCGAAATAGGCGAGCTCGAGGGCGACGCGCTGCGCTTCAGGCAGTTCGGAAAGAGCGCTTCGCACGGCGCCGCTTTCCTGCGACTGCACCGCTTTGTCGGCGCCCGTCGTTGATTCTACGAACGACGAATGGATCGAGATTTCCCGCCCCGCATCATTTTCACGATCGCCACGGATTTTGCGCGAACGTAACTTGTCGATGCCGCGGCTGCGGGCGATGGAGATCAGCCACGCGATCTCGCTGCCGCGCGAGCTGTCGAACATCTTCGCGTTCGTCCATGCCTTGACGAACGTCTCCTGCAGGACTTCCTGCGCGTCTTCGGGATTGGAGAGGATGCGGAGAAGGAGGGCGTAGAGGGTGGAGGAGTAGCGGTCGTACAGCGACTCGAACGCGACGGTGTCACCGCGTGCGACGGAGGGAAGCAAAGCCTCGTGCGTCGTTTCCATCGATGTGCTGCGGACCTGAATGTTACGGCCGGCATGCGGCCGCGGATTGGTCTACGTTTTCTGTTCCGGCTTCTGCGTCACATCGGGAGGAAACTCGACGTCGGTGCGGATGCCGGCCGTCTTCGGCGTGCGCTTCCCGGGGAAACCGCTCGGACGTCCCGCGGACTGGGAGTTGGTGCTGTGTCCGGCGGCGCCGCCGTCCCAGAATCCCTTCCCTTTCACGTTCTCACGCGGGTTGCCGGCCATCGATCTTTCCTCTGAAAGGGCATTCTACTGGCACCCCGCTCGCACTACAAATGAGGTGGGAAGGAGGAGCGAGATGATCGATAACACTAATCCGACGAATCAGTTCCACCCGTACCAACCGCCGGAGGAGCAGAAGCGGCCGCTGGCGGGGAATGGCTTCGGTGACATGCTCAGCAAGGCCGGCTTTGGCGACATTCTCAACAAGGCCCGGACGACCGCGCGCAGCAACCCCGGCGCGCTGCTCGGAGGCCTCGCCGCGGTAGCCATCGGAGCGGGTCTGCTTCGCAAAAGACGTATGTCGTGATGAATGTCGGGCCGGCAGGAATGCCGGCCCGATAGATAGCAGATAGCAGATAGCAGATAGCAAGTGGGGGGCCTCAACTGCTATCTGCTATCCGCTATCTGCTATCTCATTCACTGCGAGTGCCGCGCGTAGTCGATCCTGATGACGTTGTTCTCGAAGTGCCCTTCCAGGAACACCGTCGCCTTCTGCTTCAGCACGCCCTTCGTTTCCGAGTCGCCGTTCACCTCGAACGTCTCGCCCGACGCGCCGGTGCCGGTGCGGTGATACGTGCCGTGCATCAATCCCTGCGTGTCCTGCAGCTGCGCCATGCCCGACCCCACGTTCACCATCTGCGCACACGCCAGCTCGGCCCCGTTCTCGGCGAGCACCGCCGCGATCACGCGCGCGCGGTAGCGCTGCGCCTCCGCCTGCGCGCGCGAGGAGTCGATCATCACCAGCCCCATGAGCATGAAGTAGAGGATCGCCAGCACGAGGGCGATGACGAGCACGAAGCCGCGTTGCGACTCAGTGTGCGCGCGGCTGATAAATCTGATCGATGGCAAGCTTGCCGTCCTTGTCGAAGGCCTGAATCCGTACCGAATCGGGATGATCGGCGATCGGAAAATCGGTGATTTTGAATGTCGGCGTGCCGCGCGCGGTCCACACCGAGGTCTGTCCCGCGACGTCGGTGAACGCGTGCCGGCTCACTTCGCCGTCCGTGCTGAAATCCCACACCACCGTCTCCGCCGTCCCCGCCGCCTGCAGCGTGTAGATGATGAGCGTCTTGTCCGACATCGTGTAGGTGCTGTAGCTGTCGCGGTAGTACGGGCGCACCGCGTCCTGCACGTCGCGCCGCAATCGCGAGACGACGGCGGAGATCTGCGGATGGGTCATGAAGTTCACCGGCATCCGCTTCTGCCAGGCGCGCATGTCGGCGGTGAGCACGACCACGATCCAGAGAAAGGCGCCGAAGATCGCCAGCACGACGACGATCTCCAGCATGGTGAACCCGCGCTCGCGCCTCACCACAATCCTCCCCCTCCTGTGTCGACGCGCGTGATCATCACCCGCTCCACGCGCTGGCCGCCCCGCCAGCGGACGCTCAGCGTCACGGTCTTGATGTAGTTCTGCGGCGGCGCGACGGTGACGGTCGCCGCGTACGGTTTGAGCGGCGCGAGGATGTCCGTATCGCCGCTCAGCGTCACGAACGTCGGCGACGCGGACTCCAGGTCGCTGTACGGAATGCGCCGCCGCACCTCGATCTCGTTCGCGATCGCCTGGTACGCGAGGATCGTCTCGTTCGCCGTCTGCATCCGCTTCTGGCGCTCGACGAACATGGCCATGGTCGTGGTGATGACCAGCGCCAGCACCAGCAGCGCGGCCAGCACCTCGATGAGCGAAAACCCGCGCTGGCGCTTCATCTGGCGATTGTATGCCGTGATGTGTAGACTCATCCGCCCTGTGAAACTCCGCTTCGCCCCATCGCCCACCGGATACCTGCACGTCGGCGGCGCCCGCACCGCGATCTTCAACCTCCTGCACGCGCGGCGTCACAACGGCGCGATGCTGCTGCGCATCGAGGACACCGACGTGGAGCGCTCCCGCCAGCACCACGCCGAACAGATCGTCAGCTCGCTCAAGTGGCTCGGCGTGGAGTGGGATGAAGGTCCGATCTACCAGAGCGATCGCCTCGACCGCTATCGCGAGCGGGCGAACAAGTTGGTCGAGCTCGGCCTCGCCTATCGCTGCTACTGCACGGTCGAGGAGCTCGACGCCGATCGCGCCGCGGGCGAGGCCGCCGGCCGCGCCTACCGCTACTCGGGCCGCTGCCGCACCCGCGCCGAGGCGGGGGAGCCGCAGCCGGCGGACGTGGCGCACGTGATCCGCTTCAAGGTGCCGGAAGGCTCGATCGACTTTCACGACCTGATCCGCGGCGACGTGCACTTCGACGCCAAGGAGATCGACGACTTCGTCCTCATCCGCTCCGACGGCTATCCGACCTACCACCTCTCGGTCGTCGTTGACGACATCGACATGGAGATCACGCACGTCGCGCGCGGCGACGATCACCTGTCGAACACGCCGAAGCACATCCTCCTCTTCGGCGCGTACAACGTCGAAGCGCCGGTGTTCGCGCACCTGCCGCTGATTCTCGGGAGCGACAAGAAGCGCCTGAGCAAACGGACGGGAGCGACGTCTGCGGAGGAATACCGCGAGATGGGCATCGTGCCCGAGGCGCTGTTCAACTTCCTGATGCTCCTCGGGTGGTCGCCGGGCGGCGATCGCGAATTGATCACGCCCGACGAAGCCGCGCCGATCTTCGACCTGAGCGATGTGCACAAGGCGCCCGCGGTGTTCGACGTCGAGAAGCTGCTCTGGATGAACGGCCAGCACCTGATGCGGATGACGGCCGATCAGATCTATCCGCACCTCCTGCCGTTCCTGGGCGAGCACGCCAAGCCGCTCGACGAGATCCGCGCGGTGATCGACATGAACAAGCCGCGCGGCCGCACGTTGAAAGACGTCGCCGCGCAGATGACGCCGTACCTGGCCGACGACACGTCGATCGTCTACGAGGACGAGGCGGTGAAGAAGCACCTCAAGGGTGACGACCTCGCGCAGCGCATGAGCGAGCTGCGCAATGCGCTGGCGACGGTCGAGCCGTTCGACATTCAGACCACGGAACAGGCGCTGCGCACGCTCGCCGAATCGAAGGGCCTCGGCGCCGGCAAGTACATCCATCCGCTGCGCGTGGCGCTCCTCGGCGTCGTCTCCTCGCCGCCGATCTTCGACGTCGCCGTCACTCTTGGTAAGGAGCGGACGCTTCGGCGGCTCGACGCACTGATTGCGAAACTAACGTCCGCGCCGCTTTCTTCGTGAGCAGGTGAATCACGTACGCCAGCACGAAGAGCGCGGACGAGATCCAGTGCGCGACGGCCATCGCCTGACGCGTGGCGTCGGCGGTCGAGACCTGCAGCAGGTAGCCGCTCAACACCATCGGCACGATCGCTCCCATCGACCAGAGTCCGCTCTTCCGCTTGCGCGCGATGCCGCTGGCGAACCCCGGCCAGATGTGATTCGTGAACACCCACCCGAAGGCGAAGACGAGGAACGGCGCGATGACGACGTGCGCGGAGAGCATGTACGGCTGCAGCGGATGATTGACCACCGCGAATTCGTCGTTGCTCTTCATCGCGTACTTCATCACGGCAAAGACGATCCCCGTCAGCGCCGTGATCAGGACGCAGAGTTGAAGGTAGAGCACCTGCGCGCGCGACATCATTTGATGACATGGTGCAACGCCAGCACCTTCCTCGTGGCATTGACGATGGCCTGACCGGTGAGACTGGCGCCGGAGATCGGCCGGATCGCTTTCTTCAGCGAAAGATCGTCATCGAGATGCCGGTGCAGCAATTGATCGAGCCAGCGCCGCTTCGGAAAGTAATCGGTCGGCTCGTCGAACGAGAGGATCTCGACGCGATCGATCGTCCCGTCCGGCGTCACGACGATCATCACCGTCTCCGGCAGCGTGCGCACGCGATGCGTGTCGAAATAAGCGAAGCCGTTCGGCCCCGCGTAGCGGATGACGAGCTGCTCGTTGAACTCGACGCCGCTCTCTTTTCGAGCGGCGTCGAGTTGCTGCTTCGTGAGGAAGAAGGTTTGCCGCACCGGCTTCGCGTTCGGGAACGCGCTCGCCAGCGCCTGCTGCTGCGTCATGAGGACGCGGGCAGGCGCGGCGAGCGCGACGAACGAAAGCGCCAGCGCGATCAGAAGATGTAGCCGAGCGCGATGTTCCATTGGTTGCTCTCTCTCGCCTTCTCCCAATCCACCTTCACCACGGTCTGCGAGATCGGTTTGAAGGCCATGCCGAGGGTCCAGATGCGGCGATTGTTCTCCGGATTGCGCTCGAATCCGAGCGGCACGCTGCGCTGCGTGTCGAGGCGCTCGTAACGCACATACGGCGTGAGCGACATCGTCCCGGTCTGCAGCACGTCATAACCGGCCTCGGTGTACCAGCCGCCGAACGTCTTGCCGATGCTCTCGTCGCCGAAGAGTCCGTTCTGCTCGTTGATCTGCGCCGCATCGCCGATGCTGCCCCGCGCGACGAGCGCGCGAAGCGAGATGCCGCGGAACTTCGAATCGGCGTGCAGCTCGGCCAGCCGGACGTTTCCCTTGAATCCCGCGCCCTGACCCGAGCCGCCGTTGTAGACCGACGCGCCGAAAACCGTTCCTTCGAACGGATGCCAGTCGGCACGCGCCACGATCGCCAGGTCTTCCGCTCCCGCTTCCGATCCCGACTGCTTTCCTTCGTGAATCCCTTCCTCCGACTCGAACCGGCTCGAGCTCATGCCGGTCGTGATGTAGGTCCGGTAGCTCACCCGTCCGATGTCGCCGAAGACACCGGCGCCGATCTCGCTCCACGTCGTCGGGATGATCACGTCCTCCACCAGCGGCCGCCGCGTCGGAAGGTACGACGTCGGCTCGTGCTGTTCATTGATGATGCCGACCGGCATCAGCACGATGCCGCCGCGCACGTTGAGCTCGGGACGCACGAGGTAGTCGAGATAGGCGAACTCCATCGACACCGCGCCTGCATGCTCCGTCGACGCATGCTCGACCTCGAGCTCGGAGTTGAACAGCACTTTCGGGGAGAACTTGTAGCCGGTGTAGAGGACGCCGCGCACCATGTCCGCGGTCGCTTCGCCATGCTCCGGGTTGTTGTAGCGGAACTCGCCGTAGCCGCCGAACGAGACTCCTGATTCGGAGCGATAGACCTTCGAAGCCGCGGCGCCGAGCCCGAACTGCGCCTGGTCCGCTTCGACCGGCTTGCGCACCGCACCGCTCTTCAGCGTTTCGATCTCCTGCGTGAGGACGTCGATCTCGTGCTTCATTTCTTCGATCGCCGCCACTTTGTCCTGTAAAGCCTTCAACCGCTGCTCGAGATCCTCTGTGCTCTGAGCGAATGTCGACGAGGCGATGAGCGTCGTCGCGAGGGCAACCATGATTCGTTTGAACATCAATCAGTCCTTTAATTTGAAGTGCGCGTCGAGCACTTTGATCCCGGGAATCGGCGCCGACGCTTCGATGGAACCGTTGTCGATGAAGATGGCGGTGACGTGGTGTGCGCGCGCCCATTCGAGGCCGCGCTCGCGACCCAGGACGTAGAGCGCGGTGGAGAGGATGTCGGCGACGAGCGCGCTGTCGTGAATGACCGAGACGCTGCCGCGCGCCGGAACGGGCTGGCCGCTGCGCGGGTCGATGATGTGGTTCGGTTTCTCCGAGGTGGAGCTGGTGGAGAGCGAGCGCTGCCGCAATGTGAGCGCGACGATCGGGCGATCGCGGTGCTGCGGATCGGCGATGGTCACCTCGGTGTTCGTGAGCGTTCCGATCTGGCCGCCGAAGTTGATGACGGCGTGTGTGGCGCCTTCGGCTTTCAAGGCATCGAGCATGTGGTCGATGGCGTAGCCTTTTCCGAATGCTCCTTCTTCGTAGTCGTCGGCGTTGTGCGGACGAGACGTCCGCACTCCTCGCTCGATGAGCAAATGAAGAATGTGGGGATCGAATGCGCCGGCAGTGTCGCGCTTGTACTGTTCGGTGATCGCCAGGAGTGACGCCAGTTCCTGAGACGGCCTGGCTCCGCGATTCACGCGCGACAGCTCGCTGTCGTCGCGCCAGGTCGAGAGCATCGCCTCGATCCGCTGACACTCCGCAAACGCGGCGTCGGCGGGCACATCCGCGTCGATCTCGCACACCGTCCCCATCAGGTACTGAGCCCGTGTTGCCGCAGGCGCGGCGGGGAGGATGGTGGCGAGGAGCGCGGCGACTATGGCCGCGCGGGTCATCTGGCTTTCACCGCCAACTCTTCATGCGTGCGGAAGCGATCGATCAGCGAGACGGCCATCAGCCAGGCCGCGCAGAGCGCGACCATGCCGACGGAAAACCACTTCCCGTACAACCCTTCGGGCGAGTAGATCTCCGTGGCGTTGTGAATCGCTTCGCTGTTCGGCAGCAGTCCGGCCTCGGAGAATTCGTGGATCGAGTAGAAGACGATCTGGACGGTGAAGAGGAGGAGAAAGAGTCCGGTGACCTGGAAGAAACGGCGGATGTTGATGCGGTGTCCGTAGTGCGCCCACATCCACGCCATCGCCGCGGCTGCGGCGATGCCGATGATCGCCCCGACGATGAAGTCGCGCTGCGCGACCTGGATCATCATCAGCGCCGTCTCCATCCCTTCACGCGTCACCATCAGCACGGTGAAGCCGAAGACGCCGAGGATGGCCAGCGTGCGTGATTCGTTCGAAGCCTGGCTCTCGACGCGCGCTTCGAGGTTGCGCTTGATGCGCGGCGCGGTGCGCCACACGTGGATGACGAACGTGGCGACGAGCAGCGCGGCGACCAGTCCGAGGACGCCTTCCCACAGCGGCTGGTTCACGCTGCGCAGCCACCATCCGAGGGCGAAGCTGGCGGCAATCGAGACCGCGATGCCCCAGTAGACGGCGGGACGCAGCCAGTCGCGGCCGGTCTTGCGCAGGTAGGTAAAGATGATGGCGACGGTGAGAAACGCTTCGAAACCTTCGCGGAAGATGATGATGAGTGCGTTGAGCATGGGGTCCTATTTCCGTAGCTGCAGGGCGCCGGACGAGATGGTCTGCACGCGGTCGGGTGCGTCGGGCTGCTCGCCCTTCTTCCTGCAGTCGGCGCAGACGCCGAGGATCTGCAGGTTGTGAAACGTCGGGGTGAAGCGCTTGCGATCGCAGATCTCGCGCTGGCGCTGTTCGAGGACGTCGTCGTGGAATTCGATCACCGCGCCGCAGGTGGTGCAGATGAGGTGATCGTGGTGCGAATTGCCGGTGACGTGCTCGTAGTGATAGTGGTCTTCACCGAGATGGACGCGCCGCACCATGCCCGACTTCACCAGCAGCTCGAGCGTGCGGTAGACCGTGGCCCGCGAGATCTTGAGCCCCTTCTGCTTCATCTTGAAGAGGAGCTCGTCCGCCTCGAAGTGGTAGTGCGTGGCGAAGATCTCGCGCACCAGCGCGGTGCGCTCGGTGGTGAGCTTCAGCCCCTGCTCCTGCAGGAAGCCGCCGAAGCGGGTGATCTCTTTCTCGGTGCGTAAGGTGGCCGGCATCTCGTTCCCTGCAACAATTGAGACTGAGTCTCAATTGCATGTGCAGAGTGTATCGGGAGCGGGAGAGGCGGTCAAGTGACGGCGGACACGGGCGGATGTGACGTCGCGTTACAGCCGCGTCCGCGCCGCGTCGGCCGCCGCGTGGATCTGCGGCTGATGCGGATCGATGGCCAGCGAGCGGTTCCAGAAATCGAGGGCGCGCGCGTAGTCGTCGCGCTTCAGGAAGTACAGCCCGAGATTGTTCAGCACCGCAGTCGATGACGGCTGCATGCCGAGCGCCCGCTGCAGCTCGGGCAGGCCTTCGGTGTAGCGCTCCGACGCCACCAGCGTGCTGCCGAGGTTCGAGGCGATCATGAACGACTGCGGGAAGAGCTCGCGTCCCTTGTACAGCAGCGCGGCCGCACGCGACGGCATGTTCTTCTGCCGGTAGAGCGCCGCGAAATCGACGAACCAGCGGTCCGGTTCCGGCAGGCCTCGCTCCACCGCCTTCACGAACATGTCGTCGGCCATCGAGTACTGCTGCCGCTCGAACAGCACCATCGCTTCGTTGAGATACGGAATCGGACGCGTCGGATTGATGTCGATGGCTCGATCGAACGCGTCGACCGCCTCGCTCGTCTTGCCCTGTTTCTTGAACTCGATGCCGGCGTTGTTGAAGTAGGCGTACAGCCCCCAGCGCTGCGGCGAGACCGGCGCGTTCGCCCTCGGCATGTCGCCGTCATCGAGCTGCGGCACGAGCGCGCGCGACGGATCGTTGAGGTGTCCCACCGCCTGCAGCGTCATCTGGTAGTGCTTCGGATCGAGCTGCACGCTCGACGGCGAGGGGCGGATGTCGAGGAACTCGCTGTAGCTGACCACCTTCACCGTCTCCACCGGTTGCACGTCGCGGAACGCCCACGTCGCGGCGTGTCCCGGCATCTCCGCCGACTGCGGTAATCCGAGGATCGCCAGGACCGTCGGCGCGAGATCGAAGATGGAGAACGGATGATTCACGCCGTTATGCACGACGTGGTTGCCGTAGGCGATGAAGACGCCGGGATTGCGATGATCGGAGAGCGCCGCGGCGCCGTTCGGCTGGTGCCACGGGCGGCTTCTGCCCCAACGGTAGCCGTGCGCCGACATCACGATCACCGTGGTGTCGGCCGGCAGCATCGTCATCCACTCGCCGATGAGCCGATCGATCTCGGCGTAGTAGTTTGTCACCGCCGGCCAGTACTTTCGATAACTCTCCTGGCCGATCCCTTCGCGATACGGCGGGTGATAGGGCGAGAAGAGGTGATTGACGACGTCGGTGCCGTCGTACTCCATCATGAAGAGCGTGGGCGACTGATCGCGATAGAGCTGAATGGCGGCGCGATGATCGCTCCACGTTTTCGCCAGCGTGTTGCGGAAGACATTGATCGGATCGGACGGCGCGCCCCTGGTGACGGCGCGCTCGTACTCGTCGGGCGTAATGTTGAGGAAGCGGCGGATCTGCGGATAGCCGACGGTCGACACCGGGACGATCAGCGGCTGCAGTCTCTGCGCGGCCGACGGTGGAGCGATCGCCTTGTCGAGCAGCTCGACCGGCGCGTCGAAGACGGTCACTGTCCCCGCCGTCGGCGGCCAGGCGGTCCACCAGTTCACCACCGTCGCGTGACGGCCGAAGGCCTCGGCGATGTCCCACAACGCCGGCGCGTGGCGCGAGTACGACTGAATCGGCGCGTTGTGCGGGTGATCGACGAAATCGAGGACGCCATGCCTGTCGGGCGTGAGGCCGGTTGCGGCCGTGGTCCAGAGCAGCGGCGCGACGGTCGGCTCGATCGTCTGCGTCGCCCCCGTCGCCCCGCCCCGCGACAGCGCCCTGAGGTTCGGGAGGTTGCCGTCGTCGGCAAGCTCGCTCAGGAGCTCCCAATCCGCGCCGTCGAGGGCGAAGACGGCGACACGTCCTATCACGCCTCGCGCCTCGCGGCGGAGGTCCATCTTCTTGCGCTGCAGCAACGCGAGCTTGTCGACCTCGATGCGCGCGATCTCGAAGGCGGTGACTTTCAGTCCGCTCTTCGACAGGTAGTTGGCCACGGCGCGCCGCAGCGTGTTGCGCCCCGCGGTGTTGAATTGCGAGTTGGGCGAGAGCAGGTCTTCGATCGGCACCTGCCGGGTGACCGCGTCGACCGCCTCGGCCACGCGCTTGCCGACCCACGAGCTCCATCCCTGCGCCACCAGCGTCCGCGCGTCGGGCAGGCGATTGCCGGCGATGCCGAAGCGCAGACGGTAGGTGAGCGTGACCGGAACCTGCTCCTGCGACATGATGCGGATGATTCCGTCGCGCTGCGCCCACCCGTCGCGGCGTTCGAAAACGAGCCGGTAGAACTGCGCCGGCGGCAGGAACGTGACGTGGCTCTTCACCACCCGCACCTCGCCCGTTTTCTTGTTCACGCCGAAGATCAGCCTGCGCGACGACGGCAGATAAAGGCTGGCGAGGATGTAGAGGATGGCGGCCATGCCGGCGAGCATGGCGAGGACCTTGAAGAGACGGCTACGGAACATGCGGTGTGGGCGAGTGCAAAAGGGTTGCTAGGTTGCTGAGTTGCTTGGTTACTGAGGTGGTACCAAGCAACTCAGCAACCGCGTAACCCCGCAACTACTTCTTCCTCTTCACCAGCTGCTTCACCTCATCATTCCCGATCGGGCTCTGGGCGGAGATGATCACGGCCGCCGTTCCCTCGCGGAAGGCGGGGATGGTGCAGCGGATGACGGCGGTGCCGTCGCCGGCGGTCTTGCCGCGGAAGACGACGCGCGGCGGCTCGACGGTGGAGATCACCTTCACCTCGATCGCCGCGGCGGGGATCGGGTTCTGCGACAGGCTCTTGCGCGCCGCGACGCGCACTTCGACCGCCGTGCCGGCGTAGAAATCGACGGTGTTCAACAGCGCCAGCTCGAGGTGCTCGCTCTCGGCCTCGGAGGCGAGGTAGTCGATGATCACCTGGTCGAGCGTCTTCTCTTCGTTGATCGGCGGCATCGTGGCGGTCGTCGGTTTCGCGACGTCGCCGGCCACGGTCGGCACCGCGGCCTGAAGGCCGCTCTTCGTCCCCTCGGCCGGTTGATCGAAGCGGCCGCGCTTGATGGCCGCGATCATCGTCCGATGCTGCTGCTCCATCAGACTGCCGATCCACTTCTCGTCGACCCCGTCCTTGGCCTGGTCCGCGTACGACGTTTTCTTCGACGCCAGGATCTCGCCGCCGACATAGACCAGCGACTCGATATAGGGGTTCGACAGGCCCTTGTCCTCGGTCTGGATGTGGTAGACCTTGTCGTTATGACGAATGTCGGTATTGAAGCCGGTGATCACGCCAAGCTCTCGGTCGAAGGATGCGGAAGTGTAATCAATTTTGATCGATCCACGCGCGCAGATACGCGATCTGCTCACGGACGCGCGTGATGTCGTCGGCGTGCGGCTGCAGGGCGAGGTAACGCTCCAGACATTCGATGGCCACGGCGTACGCGTGCATCTGCATGGCGAGCGCGGCGCGGTCGCGGAACTCGAACGGGTCGCGATCGTCGAGGATCAGCAGGCGGTCGGCCGACGCCGCCGCGCGGGCCAGATCGTGTTGCGCGAGATAGGCGGATTTCAGATGCGCCAGCTCGCGGGCGACGATCTCCTTCCGGGTCAGCGAGCGGAGGTGACGCTCGCGCAGGCGGACGCCGCCGCCGTACACGCCGTCGAGGATCTTCTGCAGCTCGAGCGTGGTGAGGATGCGCCCGCCGTCGTACGGATCGACGACGATCTGGCCGAATTCGCCGCTGAACTTCACCAGGAACCGGCCCGGCAGCGAAACGCCGACCGCTTCCAGTCCCACGCGGCGCGTCAGCTCGAGATAGAGGATCGACAACGTGATCGGAGTCCCGGCGTGCGTGTCGAGGAGCTCGTTCAGCAGCGCGCTGCGCGGGTCGTAGTAGTCCTCGTCTTCGCCGTGGAAGCCTTCTTCGTCGAAGAGAGTCCGGTTGATCGCGTTGACGATGCGCGCGACGTCGCGCGATCCTTCCAGACGATCGCGCACGACGCCGCTCCACGTGCCTACCTCATCGAGATAGTGACTGATCTCCAGTCCCGGCCGGTCCTCCAGGGCGATGACCAGCGACGCCTCCACGAGGTCGATCTGCTGTTCGGGCAGAACGGCGATCTCGCGAAAGCGCTGCCGCGCGAGCGCGGGATGAGTCAGAACACGCCCCGGCTGCATCAGTTGCCTCTCATCTTGTGACGTAAATCGTCAGTGACCGGTATCTTTTGTTGTCGCTCCCAATCGTAGAGCACGACTACAACTCGTCCTGTAGCAGCAATTTGCTGGCCATTGTCGCGCCTGATCTCGGTCAGGAATTCGATCGAGGTGTTGCGGATCTCGCCGATGCGCGTGCGGATCTCGATCGGCTCGAGCGCGAGCTGTTGCTTGAAGTCGCACTCGGCGCGGACGACGATGAAGCCGATGTCACGCGGAATCCCGACGCTGCCGTTCAGCGCGAACCAGAGGCGCGCCCGCCCCCATTCGAAGTAGGTGAAGAAGGTGGCGTTGTTGACGTGGCCGAATGCGTCGAGGTCGCGGAAGATGACTTGCCAGGGGACGACGTACCAGCCATCCGACCAACCCTCGCTAGTCACGCCTCATTGTACCGCCGTGGTCGCCGTGGCGAACGGCATCGTCCCTTTCGTGCAGGCCTGCAGGTACCGGCCGGGCAGCGGATGATCGAGATACGGCGCGATGATCGCCGACGCGCGCACCAGCCGGTTGAGATCGACGCCGGTCTCGATCGCCATCCGATCGAGCATGTAGACGAGATCCTCGGTGGCGAGATTGCCCGACGCGCCGGGGGCGTACGGACAACCGCCGAGGCCGCCCGATGACGCGTCGAAGGTGGCGATCCCCATCTCCAGCGCCGCGAGCACATTCGCCAGCGCGGTGCCGCGCGTGTCGTGGAAGTGCATCGCCAGCCGGCTCGCGGGAACGACCTGCATCAGGAAGCCGATGACGCCCTGCACCTGCATCGGTGTGCCGACGCCGATGGTGTCGCCGACGGAGACCTCGTAGCAGCCGAGGTCGAGGAGCCGCGCCACCACCTCGAGCACTTTCTCCGGCGCGACGTCGCCTTCGTACGGACAGCCGAAGGCCGTGGAGACGTAGCCGCGGACGCGGATCCCTTCCGCCCGCGCCCGCGCCGCGACCGGCGCGTAGTTCTCGAACGACTCGTCGATCGACATGTTGATGTTGCGCTTGTTGAACGTCTCCGAGGCGGCGGTGAAGATGGCGATCGACTTCACGCCGGCGTCGAGCGCGCGCTCCAGCCCCTTCTCGTTCGGCACCAGCACCGGGTAATCGACGCCCGGATCTTTCGGGATGTTCTGGTAGACCTCGGCGCTGTCCGCCATCTGCGGAACCCACTTCGGACTGACGAACGCGCCGGCCTCGATCACGCGCAGGCCTGCGTCGCCGAGGGCGGTGATGTAGTCGATCTTCGCCTGCGTCGGGATGGTGACCTTCTCGTTCTGCAGGCCGTCGCGCGGGCCGACTTCGACAATGCGTGCGGCGTCGATCGTGATTCTCATGATTCGAAAACGATGAACGATGAACGATGAACGATGAACTGTTCGTCAGCGATTTTGTTCATCGTTCATCGTTCCTCGTTCATCGTTACCAGTTCAATGCCCGGCTGCACTAACTCACCTTCACCGCAATTGACCTCCGCGATCGTTCCATCTCGCGGAGCCACAATCGTGTGCTCCATCTTCATCGCCTCGAGGATCAGCAGCGGGGCGCCTTTTGCAACAACATCGCCCGGCTTCGCCAGAATTTTCGTGACCACGCCCGGCATCGGCGCGCTCATCGAATGATCGCGATGCCGCGCCCGCGTTCGCGCGCCCTTGTCCGCCACGTCGGCGGCGTAGATCTCTCCGCCGAACGCGAAGCTGACCTGGGTCCCCTGCACGACGTACGGGACGCTGTGAGGACGGCCGTCGACCACCAGCTCCGCGATGTGGCGGCGCATCGAGACGATCTCGATGACGTGCTCGCCGGAGCGGAACTTCGCACCGTCGCGCTCGAGCTCCAGCTCGCGCGACTCTCCGCCGATGGTGATGGTCTTCTCGCTCATCGTGAAAACCGCGACCCCGGCGCGTCGAGCGGCACGCCGCTCGCGCACGAAGGACAGGCCGCTTCGTCATACGTCTCGAGCGCCAGCGACATCAGCGATTCGTACGGCGCGTCGAACGGATTCCTTTTCCCGCTGCGGTTGAGGATCGACGCGAATCCGCTGACCACGCCGCCGCATTGCTCCACGACGGCCGCCGTCTCGCGCGTCGACTTGCCGGTGGTGACGACGTCCTCGACGATCACGACCTTCTCGCCGTCGCCGATGCGAAAGCCGCGGCGCAGCGTCATCGCCCCGTCCTTCCGCTCCGTGAAGACCGACGGCAGATCGAGCGCCTCGGCCACCGTGTATCCGATGATCACGCCGCCGAGGGCCGGGGCCACGATCTTCTGCGCGCCGAGACCGCGCAGCGTTTCCGCGAGCGCCGCGCCGATCGCTTTCGCGTTCCGCGGATGCTCGAGCAGCTTCGCGCACTGCACGTAATTCGGGCTGTGCAGACCGGAGGAGAGACGGAAGTGGCCAGTGAGGAGCGCACCGGTCTCCGCGAGCAGCGCGGGGAGGTCGAGGGGCATGGCGGCCGAGAATAGAATGGCGCCGAGGTGAACGCAAATGGGTAAGTTGAGCGATCAGGTCCGCGCCGACCTCACCGAGTCGATGAAGGCGCGAAGCGCCGAGCGGACGTCCGTGCTGCGCATGCTGCAGGCGGCGATCAAGAACGAACAGATCAACGTCCAGCACGAGCTGGCGGACGAAGAAGTG
>Ga0070689_100000094_pt1 | contig 51583 bp, 51 predicted proteins | sample KBSS23HmetaG_FD_64669 | JGI IMG/M metagenome (GOLD analysis project Ga0070689, IMG submission 64669) | Switchgrass rhizosphere microbial communities from Kellogg Biological Station, Michigan, USA - KBS S2-3H metaG | ecosystem: Host-associated > Plants > Roots > Rhizosphere ...
GTCCACAGCAACTTCAGGCGACCAACATCTTTAACGACCAAGTAAGAGGTGGCATGGGACCACTGGCCTTCGATTGTAGTTCCGTCACGGCCAATCGTCACCGGAAAGATGGCCACCATGGTATCCGCTCCCCGCGCAGTTACGATGAAAATGTCAGCTTGTTCCACATCAGAAACAACTTCCAGCTTGTCGCCGTTTTTTCGGTTCCACTTATCAATCCACTCAACCAAATGCTGATGAACACTGCCGATTGCGATGGCCAGATATACTTTCAAAGGAGATTTGGCGGGTAAGTCATCCTTCTCAGCATGTGCAATGGTCGTCGACGGATCAAGGTTTAGCTGGTTACGTATCCTGAAAAATTCATCATTGCCCAGGACCTCAATTTTTGAGATCTTGTTTATCTTCTTCTCCTGACCACTTACCTTGTCATTGCCGGCCTTGTACCAAACTCTAATATGCATGCCCGGCACGATTTCACTGAGCTTCAAGTCGCTCCGGCTAGCGTCCATCTTTAACTTGTAACCATCCACCAGGATCCCGCTAAAAATCTCTGGTCCTTCTTTGCCAGAATATTTGACAGTAATCTCGCGAGTGGCTTCATCCCTTCCGGTTAGCTCACCAATCACAATGTCACCCACAAAAGTACTTTTCTTCTGAGCAACGACGGGACTTATCGCTCCCCCCAGAATCACTGCGGCTAATAACAGCGCTTTCATAGATTTCTCCGCCAGGCAGTGGAATGGTAAAGCGCGTGAAGTGGTTGGCGAGGTATGTGAGTCTGCCAGTATAAACTATTTCATTTTTGACGCATTGAACCGTTAATTACAATTATTGCGGCTCATGAACGAGACTGGCGTGAGAAGCAACTGCTTGCCACCGGCCTCCGCGCCGGACAAACGTGTCGGTGAACCGTATGACGTTGATGACATATGTTAAAGCGGAATACGATTGCTTAGAGATGTCCTATGCAACAAAAGCGCATTAGCCGCGGGCGGCCCAAGCTTACGCGCGTGTCGGAAGAGATGAAGCGGCTCGCCGAACTGCTCGAAGCCGAGATGCTTGCCTGGCCCAACGTCACTTCCCGTCCCATGTTCGGGCTGAATGGGATCTATCGCGGCTCGAATATTTTCGCAGTGTTGCCGCGCACGAGAGCGATGGATGTACCTGACAGTATCGCCTTCCGCCTCCTAAAGCGTCCGCGAAACATTATCGATGAACTCCGCAACGACGAGCGGATTGTAGCGTCAACTTCGGAGGCGAAATGGATCTCGTTTGCGATGGAGTCAGACTCAGAAATTCATGCGGCGCTAAAGTGGCTCGCATTAGCATATCGTCAGGCAGTGAAGACTAAAACCGAAACCCGATTCCGGAAGTGACTTGAAGGTTGTGATGCGTTTCTCGTGGTCGTGTAACGATCTGGTTCCTCAATGAAAAACCCTGAGCAGAGACTTCGCCGTAACGTATTATCGTGTCGCCTATATCAAATCGGGCCATCCACCGGCGTGAGATATAAAACTCCGCCACCCCGCCGATATCGATTGAGGGATAAAGCTTCTTCGCAACTCGAAACTCACCCACCGTTACCGGAATTATCTCGTTGAGAAATTGCACATTAAACGTCCGCGTGCTGACCAGTTCGTTAACTTTAGTAAACCCCACAAATCCTGGTCTGGCTTTGCCGAAGACACCCCATCTCTCAAACCGCTTGCCAACCTTTGCGCCAAACTGTCCCTGAAACATATGCCCTGATGGATTTGGCAATGTCGTCAGAGCACCGCCGGTCAGGTCGCGAGTGTAAAAGTTCATTTCTGCTTCCAGGGCGATATTGTCAGTGAGGTTGAAGGTGAACCTGCCGCCGAGTCCGGGCTCTGTATGAATGAGATCGTCGAAAAATATTATGGCACCTTGAGGCACCGCTGAAGGGGAGTCGACATTGAGCGCTGTGAATTGCGCTCCTACTTCAAATCGTGGTGGGTTTTCCTGCGCATCAACTGCTGTGTTACTGCCGCTCTCCTCACTCGGAAAATCACCCAGACGAAACGCGACGCCGGCAGTGAACTGAAAATTGTGTTTGAATTTTGCCGGACGTGCGAGTTGCACAAACGGGCCGCCGGTAGTCGGCGGGAAAATTATGTCGAACCGCGCTGGATGACGAATAGCTGTATCGCCGGCTTCGAATCTCACTACGGTTCGTCGCGACGGATACAATTCCAAAACACCTCCAGCATCGATCGTGAAGAAATTCCTTCGCTCAACTTTGAAATTGAATGTCGGGAATCCATTGACCACAACCACGGAGTCTGGTGTTACAGACTCGACGTTGTCCACACTGATGAAGCCTGGACGAACCTTCGCAAAGAGTCCGAACTTTTCAAAGCGCTTGCCAAGCTTTACTCCAAACTGAGCCTGAATAGCACCGCTATAAAATGATGAAAGGATAAATTGTTTTTGAGGGAAGAAATTGATCTCAGCTTCCGCGGCTATGGACCGGTTGAAATTATAAGTGACCCTGCCGCCCACACCGGAGCTGGTCACGTCACCCGGAAAATCAGGTGAAAAGAGCGTCAGCGATGATGTCTGCACACCGATCTCGACTCTGTCTTTCTTGTCTTGTGCAACAGCAACGGAAGCAAATGTGACGACGGCGAGAGAAGGTAAATGGAGGTTTTCATTTGACGGCACCCTGATAAGGAATTTCACAGCTTTTGGCGAAAATAACCCATATTTCCACGCCTGATCGTTCTTTTCCATCGTTTCTGGTAAGATGCGATCGTGATTTTCCACGGACTGTCGTGCCAGATAAGAGATTTCCATGCCCGATCAGAGTTTTCCATCTAAGCTGACTGACCAGCCCATAGGCCTGATCGGTTTGATTCAGGAGCTGGACCTACCCGTACGTCGGCCAACCGTTCGATCCTGGATTAGGTCAGGAGCCAGAAAGACTATCATCACAGGTGAGGGCATAAAAGAGTATTATCCGCCGCGCTACACACCGTCGGGCATAATCGGAAATCTCAGATTTGCCTTGCGCTATGAACCTATTGATCTGAGTGTTTACGACGCCCTCTTCAAGGTTCTTGACGCCAGGTTGTTAGAAGAGTGGATACGGCAGGAACCCACAGGCGCCTATGTTCGCCGAGCCTGGTTTCTATACGAGGCCTTGACCGGCAAGCTTCTCGACGCTGCTGATGTTCCTCCTACAGGTTACATCAACATATTAGATCCCAAACTGCATGTGGCGGGTCCTGTCCGACGAGTACAGCGACAACGAGTCAACAACAATCTGCTCGGCGACAATACCTACTGTCCGCTGATCCGTAGAACTGATGTCCTCAAACATGCGATGGCGTCAGGACTAGACCTGGAGGCCAAGTCTTTGGTGGAAAGTTGCGAGCCAACGATCCTGGTTCGGGCAGTACATTATCTATATACAAAAGAGACCAAGTCGTCCTTTGCGATTGAGGGTGAAGTACCCAGCGCGAAACGAACTGAGCGCTTTGTGGCGGCGCTAACAAGAGCCGCGAAATTTGACACTTCCGATCCCCAGGCATTTATCAAACTTCAAAATGAGATAGTTGATCCACGCTATGCAGCGACCGGATGGCGGACAGTGCAAAGCTTTATCGGCGAGACGATGAGCGACTTCCGAGAACACGTCCATTTTGTTTGTCCCAAGCCCGACGATCTCGCTGACTTGATGAACGGGTGGATGCGCATGATGGAAAACTTACGCAACTCGAAAGTCGATCCTGTTTGTGCAGCGGCGGCAGCATCATTCGGGTTTGTGTTCATACACCCGTTCGAGGATGGCAACGGGCGAATTCACCGCTTTCTTATCCATCAAGAGTTAGCGAGTTCCGGATTCACGCCTCACCAGGTGCTGTTTCCCGTCTCTGCAGTAATGATGCGCGATCGAAAGCGCTACGATGAGGTTTTGGAAGGCTTCTCTCAATCTGTTTCACCCTACATCGATTATGAGATGAATCAAGACGGATCGCTGGTCGTGAATAACCAGACTGCGCACCTATATAAATTCTGGGACGCGACCACGTTTGCGGAGTACTTATATGACTGCGTGGCTGAAACCATTCGCACCGATCTCAGGGAAGAGATCGGATTCCTGAAGGTTTTTGATGCTGCTATTCGAGCTACCATGGACATCGTAGACATGCCCGATCGTCGTGCATCTTTGCTGGTACGACTGATCCTGCAAAACAACGGCCGGCTATCGCAGACAAAACGCGCCACGTTTCCCGAACTCAAGGATGAGGAGATCTCCGCCATCGAAGCAGCCGTGGCCTCTTTCAGTCAAGACGCGCCTTCGAGTTGATGGGGAAGGCTCTTAATTCTGCATTGGGACAGTTTGAAGTACGCCGAAGGCGTTGGCTAATTTCAGCCCAGGGTTCGAGCGGAGCGAGAACCCTGGGATAAGAAAATATAAAAAGGCTCAAACCCTGAAGGGGTTTTTCGCGAGGCAAACCCTTTCAGGGTTGCAAACAAATGATTGGGAGATTCCCAAGGTTGTCGCTGACGCTCCAACCTTGGGCTCAAATAGCCAACGCCTTCGGCGTTATGGTGTTTGGCTAGAACTGGTCCAAAACACAGCTTCCGGCCAGCGACGCTCGCGCTGGTAGAGTTCGTATCTTGTTCCAAGATATGTAGAGAAAATGGCTGATAACGACTCGGCGTATTCACGGAAATGTTTTTCATCGGGGTCGGAGAGATGAAGCACGATGGCTTCAACGGCACGGTGGGCGGTGTAGACCGCGTTGGTGATTCCGTGAGAGGAAAGCGGGTCAAAGGCGATGGCAGCGTCGCCTGTTGCCAACCAGCATTTTCCGGCCAGCTGAGTCGCTCGCGAGGAGCCGGCGTCTCCGCCCACCACTCTGATGCCGGTCGCGGTGGTTAAGAAATTTCGCAGGTACGTAGTCTCGAAAAGAATTTCAGGCCAGCAGGAATAGTCCTTCAACTCCCTTTGGATGCCAACGCGCGGACGGCTGAAGAGCGACATCACCTGCGTCTCATCAGACAGTTGCGAGACAATCCCCCAGCCGTGTTCAAACGACTCCACGAATACGCCGTGCTTTATTCTCGGATGCTCCCTGCGAGGCAGATGGCAACTGTAAGCAGTTAGTTGATCATGCTCCTCGCTGGTTATGCCCAGTAGCTTCAGGAGAGATCTGTTTCTCCCGGTGGCGTCCACGATGCATCTTCCACTGACCACAATGCCGTCTTGCAATTCCACCGCGACACCTTGTTCCTCCAAACGGATCGCAATCATCTTCTCAAAGCGGAGAATGTTTTCCGACGTCAGCCTTTCGAGATCTTGCTCTAAGGATTGTTTGTTGATCTTGAGCCCGTGCTGAAAAGGCGAGTGAAAGAAAAAATTGTGATCGGCGATGGCGGCACTTCCCCAGGCGGAGTGATAGCCGTAAGTCCGGTGCAGGGAGTTGCTCTCAAAGAGATCCAACAGGCGCAGCGACTGAAGCAACCGTAAGGAAGACGGAGGCAAAGTTTCCCCCAACGCAAATTGCTTCCTCGCCGTCCTGCGATCCAATACGAGATGAGGGATGCCTTTGTGCTTCAGCAGCAAGGACACCACCAACCCGGCGATGCCCTTGCCCGCGATAATGACGTCCGTGTCCATCATTCTTTGGAGTGATACGCCACGTAAACCCTGTTAGGTATGCCGTCAATGTGCAGGTCCAGCGCCCTGCCGGTAACCATGCCGATCTGGTTCCATTCATAGACCATGTTGATGAGGCCGTTCATGTAACCACCTTCAGCGTGATATCCGATGAATCCCGTGTTCGCGGTGTGCAGCCAGTCCTCGCGATTGGCGAAGATGTTTTTCTTGGTGTCATCCAGGATGTTCGGATCGAGCAGCTTGTGGTAGCTCGCCTGCGGCAGCACATGCACGGGCAGATTCGCCGCCCACCATGCGGGGATGGGATACTGCTTGTCCACATAGACAGCCTGGCAACTGCCCGCATCCGACTGCCACGGAATGCCCATCCATTTCGTTAGATCGCCAGGCGTGATCTTCCATAGCCAGTGCTTCTTGTGATTGGAATCCATCGACTCGCGGATGTCTTCGGAGCCCATCTGGAGGCCGAAGTCGTTATAGTAGATCTTCTTCTGCTCGTCGGGTGTTGCGGAGTTAATCCGTATCTCGCGCAAACCAAAGAGGCCGAAGTTTTCCGTGACATTGTCGTAAACTTGCACGTTCACGGCGTAGATCAAGTTGTGCCGCATGGGCCAGGTCAACTCCACGCCGGGATGAAAACCACCGCCATAGAGTGTTTCCAAAACAGCCCGCGTCATGAGCAGCGGTTTTTTGCTTTCGTCCTTCGCTGCGTCCAGGAACTTCCGGCGAAAGACCTCGCCGATAGCGTCGATGTCATTATCGGGGAGGCGCATCGGCTTGAAGTCGCCGTCCTTCCACTTCTTCAACTGCTCGTAAAGCAGCGGCGGTATGGCAAACCACTGCGCCGGACTCCCCGGATAGTTGATGCCGTCTCCCGGATAGTAAGGCAGCAGGAGTTCGTCCGTGCCGACTCCTCGATCCTCGATGCTGGTAGTGGAGTTGGAGGGAATGATCGGCTCGTTCAGAACTGGATAAGCGGGATTCCGGAAGAGGTTGAAAATCTTTTCGCGTACGGCAGCGGCTTCGCCCTTGGGATTCTTCTGGAACAGGAATTTGAGCTTTCCCTCGTCAGTGAGTTTGTCAATCACTTCTCTGAAGGATGGCGCGAGGAAGTCGCCGAGATTCACCCACTGCATCCGGTAAAGGCTGTAGAGCAGGGGGAACACGAGGCTGAATTCAGGCTCATACTTGTCAGTGCCCGCTCCGCAGATAATGTCATACATGCTGGAGATGGGATGTATCTGCGGCGCGTAGTCAGGTGGCGCGGTTGCGACCCATGCGGCAGACCATGCATCGTCGAGATGATAGGTGTCGCCCGTGCTGCGCGACGTGATGCTGGCGGTTATGCGCCCGTCACAGATATCGTCGTACCAGTTTGAGTTATCAGCGAAGTCAGTATTGAGATCGGAAGGGTTCAACGAAGCGGAGACGCCGTCGGCCGCGTAGAAGATGAGCGTGCCCTCGTCATATTCGATGGTCCCGAGATCCACCTGCACGGATTCCGTGCCCAGGCTCTTTGCCAACAGACTTTCACCGCGCCGCCCGGCGTTGGGAAACTGTCCTGGGATTGTCTGCCGCGTGTTCTTCTCGTCGACGGATATTACGGGCGGATTATTCACGAGTTCCTTGCGGTAGTTGTAGCCGTGCGGCAGACGTTGGTCCATGTTCAGGACGTTGGGGTTTCTCTGGACTGCCGGTATTCCCGGCGCTGTTTTGTTTTTCGCGAAGTCGGGACTGACGTTTCTGTTTTTGGAGACGATTGAAAGATCGAGGCTGTTGTTGAAGTCGTACCAGAATGGTTTCTTGTTCGCGACCTCTGCTGACCAGCGTATGTCGTAATCGGCGGGATTGATTTGTCGCACGGGCTTGCCGCTGCTATCGCACTCATAGATGTAGAAGCGCTGCGCCTGCTTTTTGATCTTTCCGTCAGGCATCAGGTATTCATTGTCCGTTTCGAAAAGATTGGCCCAGGGTATTTCCGGGCTGAAGATGACGTGCTCTTTTTCCGCCGGCCCATTCCCTAAGCGGGCGATACCGATGGACGGGTAAATCCTGAATCTGGCTAGTGATTTTTTTGGCATGGTGAGTTCTTTCTGCTACGAAGGCTGTTGAGTAAGCAAGGCGGGCAATTCTATCACCGATCCACAGATTACACAGATTTATTAATCAATCTGCGTAATCTGTGGATAGAGTCTATGGCGATGGGGACGCGGATGGTTGAGCGGCGGGCGGCACTTTCTCGACTGCTTTAACGTTCTTTGGATCAAGAAGCGACACGACGCTGTGTTTGCGATACCAGATTCCTTCTCCCGTTTGCCATGCTTCGTCAGCTTCGATCGTGGCGCCACTTTGCAGTCTAATGACAACCGGGCCACTGCCTTTTCCGCCGGCAGTTGAGATGGGATCTGAGCCGCTCAATTCAACCTGCGTTGGGCTGCTCTGAGGCGAGGGTTCTACGCTTGGAGATGCCGAAGGCTCTTCCGAGGGTTCAGGTGAAGCATTGTCAGTTGTCAACGGAGCCGACTGTCGGGGATTGACGACTTGCTGCTGCGCGCTCGAGGTGGAACTGATCGTGTTGGAATTTTCCGGCGCCGTTTGACGCGACATTGCGAAGTAAACCAAAAACGCCAGGACTGCCAGGAGGATACCGATGAGCGCTCCGATTGGTAGCAGCCATGCGTTCGATTTTGGCTGAGGCACCACAACTGTTTTTTCGAGCGGTGTGCCGTCAACCTCACAGAATTGTTCTGTGTCAGGAAAGAATGAATCGCATTCTGGGCAATGTCGCAATTACCTGGCTCCGGGCAGATCTTACACTATTCACCCGCCGAAGTGTGACCTATGCTCCGAACTGCCGTAGATGATGATCGGCATGTTTGTACGTGACCACGCCCCATTCGCGATACGTCATCGGACCAAACAGCGGATGAGCCGGCCCTTTGCCCTCACTGGGTCCAGTCCCGATCCGCTCCAGCAACTCCAGAAGCGCCGCACGCTCCTCTTCAAACGATGCCGAAGCACTGGACTTCAACTCGGGCGCTGTCGGCGCACTTTTCGGAAACGGAAGCACGTACAGGATGAGATGCTTAAGTGGAAACTTTTGGAAGGCGCGTTTGTTCGCGGAGACCACCGGCAGTTCTCCAAGCGCCATGAGCGACGACAAGTGAAGATGCCGCAACATACTCGCTACATCCATGCTGCCCCATCGCCTCGTGGACGATTCCGTCAGTGCGCGCATCCTGCTACTAATTTCTGCCCGGTCACGTTCGTTTAGAATCGAGCCCATCGTCACTCCTCCTTCTTCCTGTTGCGGAATCGCTGCCCATCAACCCTTGAAGCCACGTTCGATGGCAAAAACGATGGCTTGAGCACGCGTCCAGACGCCGAGCTTGTCGAATAGATTGGAGACGTGATTGCGGACTGTCTTTTCGCTGATGGACAACCGTTCCGCAATCTGTGCGTTTCCGAGACCCTGCGTAATCAACGCGAGCACTTCCCGCTCACGCGACGAGAGTGAGTCAAACGCTTGATTCTCATCGCTGGCCATGCGTTTGAGCCCTATGAACTCCTGCACTTCAGCGCAAAAGCGTTCCCAGGCAGGCTCGTGCTCGAGAAGGATGTGGTTCTTCGAGTCGAGCTCGATGAACTGAGCGCCCGGGATGCCAGCAGCGAGGATGTGACCTTCTGCGATCGGTGCGACGACGTCGCCACGGGCGTGCAGCACCAGCGTCGGTGTCCTAACCTCACCGAGCACAGCCGTGACGTCAAGCATTCCGCGCGACTCGAGTAGTTGAGCCGCGATCTGCGGCGTCAGAGTTTTGCGGCATAGATCGTTGAACCATCCGAGTTGTTCGTCAGTGCCTCCTGGGATGAATCGCGAAGTGAAGACCTGCCGGAAAGTAGGGTTATCGCTGCCCCATTCAAGACGGACGAGATCGACCATCGCCCGGTAGAAACTCTCACGATCCGGGTCACCACGCTGAAATGCGCCGCGTGCGTAGGCGCCGTAGAGTACGAGGTGCGACACGCGCTCCGGATGCTTCACGGCGTACGCCACGCAAATCGGACCGCCTTGAGAAATTCCGAGCAACGCGAACGGCGCTTGCGGATTGGCCGCCTCAATCACGTCTTCCAAATCCTCAACCCACCGCTCGAGTGAAAGGTCGCCGGTTTTCGCATCAGTCATTCCGCATCCGCGCTCGTCGTAACGCACGAAGCGAAAGTGATCGCTGAAGAAATGAATCCAGTGTCGCCAGACAGGACTCTCCCATTCATATTCGAGATGCGTGAGCCAGTTTGCGGCTTTGATCATCACAGGGCCCGTACCCGCCTCAGCCCAGGCGAGCCGGACTCCGTCCGGTGTGCGCAGGTAACGGATTCGTTGCGTGGGTTTCTTCATCCGAAGTTCAACGGGACTAATGTCCTAATCTATACCGCAAAGAATACGCAAAGCGGGACGAAACTCCCATAGCCAACGCCCGGCTCAGACCCCATGATGCCGAGCACGGAGGCAAAGCAATGTTCAAGCGGATCGCATTCTTTACTTACGGAAGTCTCAGCTACCTGTTATTCCTGGGGACGTTTCTGTACGCCATCGGTTTTATCGGCAACTTCGGCGTGCCGACAACTCTCGACGGTGCGCCAGGCAAACCACTCGGCGTCGCCTTCCTTATTAATGTCGGTCTGTTGACTCTGTTCGCAGTGCAGCACAGCGTCATGGCGCGCAAGTGGTTCAAGGATTGGTGGACCCGCCTTGTACCGAAGCCGGTGGAACGGTCGACTTACGTCTTGTTCTCGAGTGTCGCTCTGATCCTGTTGTTCTGGCTGTGGCAGCCGTTGGGTGGTGTCGTGTGGTCCATCGAAGATCCATCCGGCCGGCTGGTTCTGCGTGTGTTGTTTGCGTTCGGCTGGGCGCTGGTGCTGGTCTCCACTTTCCTGATCAATCACTTCGATCTGTTTGGCCTGCGCCAGGTCTGGTTGTACCTCCGCGGCCGGCCTTACACCACATTGCACTTCGGGACACCAGGACCATACCGGCTCGTCCGGCATCCACTCTACGTTGGCTGGCTGTTCGCGTTCTGGAGCACGCCGACGATGACGCTCGCGCACCTGCTGTTCTCGATCGCGACAACTGCTTACATCCTGCTGGCGATTCAATTCGAGGAGCGCGACCTCGTGCGCGAACACGGCGATTCCTACGAGAGCTACCGCCGTTCAGTGCCGATGCTCATTCCTTTCACCCGCCGCCAGCGCGATGCGAAGTTAGCGGAACGTCCTACTTAGCCTGCGAAGCAGGCGTAAGCATAAAGCCTGGGGCGCGAGCTCCAGGATCAGTGTTTTAATTTTTGGCGGCGAGCCCGCGAAAGCGGGCGACAGCCGCTATTGACGCTTGGACTCACGAGCTTTCACGCCACGAATCGCGCCTGCGATCATACGATTCACCGCTGTGAGCGAAAGACCTCCTTCGTCAGTGCTCGGAATCGTCGCAAACCCAATCGCCGACGTCTTCGGATAACGGCTGAAGATAGTCTCAAACAACCTGGCCAGTTGCTCGCTCGACGGACCGTTGGGCACCTTGTTCCAGTGGCCCATCACCTCACGGGGATCGAGCACATCCATGTCAATGTGTACGTAGATTTTATCGGTAAGTCGACTAAGACGATCGAGCTGCGCGAAAACTGCAGGAGTCATGTTTCGCAGATCGTCAACGCTGATCTGCTGGATTGACGATCGATCGAGCAGTTGCTGCTCGAGCGGATCTGTGAGGCGGACGCCGCCCATTACGATATAGCGATCCTGAAGAGGTGGATTGAGGTGTGCATCCAATCGCAGGTGCTGGAGTGCGCGGCCGGTCGCAACCGCCACGGGCATCCCTCCAAGCGAGCCGCTACGCGTGGTCTCAGGCGTGTTGAAGTCAGGGTGCGCATCAAGCCAGAGCATGCCAATTTTGATCGGCTTCCGCCCCGGTCCTGAGTGCTGCAGGCCCGCGACCAGTCCAGGCATCGAAGGACAGGTGGCGAGCAGACCGACAGTGAAATAACCATCTCGCTCGTTCTTCTCCACGATATCGGCGAAGTGGCCCAGCGCCATCCCCAACCTTTTCCACCCGCCATATTCCGTGTTCTCGTCCGCCGTGAGCGCTGCTTCGTCTGTGCGAAGCATTACGCCCATTCCTTCGAGGCTTTGCTGGATTCCGCCGTCAGCCATCGTGTTTGGACCAGCTGAAATTCCGGTAGGAGAAAACGGTTGCTTCGCCAAAGCTACTCGCAGTCGTCCGTCTGAAGTGGTGTATCGCTGCGCGCGTGCCGCTTCCGGCGCGATGAGAAAGATCGCCAGGGCTAAACCGATAAGCCTTCGCATTCCAGGTATTCTATTGCAAAATCATGGCTCACCCGAAGGTAACAGGAGGACTACAATGAAGAGATGCCCGACATGCAATCGTAGCTATTCAGACGATATCACGCACGCGTGAGTCGCGTTTACCTGAAAAAGAAGTAGTGACTGTTGATGCGTCTTGTGCGTTTCTTCTCGAATCAATTAGCATCAACTGCCCATTGACACACAGGCAAACGGTTGCTTTCTCTCGCAACCGCCGCCACTCAGACATTTCGGGAGGTAACAAAGATGGATATCGGCGCACTTGCAAGCTCAGTCACCACGGCACTCGTTCCGCTGCTGCCTTATTTGCTCAAAGCGGGTGAGAAAGCGGCGGAGGAAACCGGCAAGGCAGTCGCGGGCCAGAGTTGGGAATGGGTTCAGTCACTCTGGGCCAAACTAAAGCCGAAAGTCGACGCGAAACCGATCGCCCTAGAAGCAGCACAGGACGTTGCGCAGATGCCGAACAATGCAGACGCGCAAGGAGCGTTGCGGCTGCAAATCTACAAGCTGCTGACCGAGGATCAGTCTTTAGCTGAAGAAGTCAGCCGCTGGTTGGAGCAAGGAAAAGCCGCAGGCATCACTGTGACTGCTTCCGGCGAGCGCAGTGTGGCGATTGGTGGAGATGTCAAAGGCAGCACGATTGTCACCGGCGATCAGAACAAGGTGAAGTCTTAATAACATGACTGACGGCCCAGTCCCCGATGAAGCTACTCCCACCGTCTCCGCGAGCGGTGATCACGGTGTGGGCGTTGGCGGTGATGTTACAAACTCCAACATCTTTACTGGCGATATAAAAATCGAAGCGCCTGAAGCAACGTCGCTACATCAGCTTCGCGCGCCGGTGGGAGACTTCGTTGGCCGCGAAAAGGAAATCGAAACTCTGATTAATGCTCTGCGTCGTGAAAGCCGCGCTTGTATCACCGGCATCAGCGGCATGGGCGGTATCGGCAAAACGGAGTTGGCACTGCTCGTCGCCGAACGGCTTCGAGATGACTATCCTGACGCGCAATTCTTCATCAATCTTCAAGGCACTGACGCCAACCCGCGTTCGCCCCAAGACGCGATGGCGATCTGCGTCCGCGCTTTTCTTGGTCCAGAAGCGAAACTGCCTGAAGATTCCGAGCAACTGTCGCACCTCTATCGCAGCCAGTTAAGCGGCAAGCGCGTGCTGCTGTTGCTCGACAATGCTGCTAACAGCGCTCAGGTGCGCCCGCTACTACCACCAACCGGCTGCGCTGTTCTAGTCACTTCACGACAATCCGTCGCTCTGCCGGGCATGGCTCCGCTGACGCTTCATCCTTTTACTGAGAAAGAAGCACGACAACTTTTGTTGGAGATCGCGCCTCGCGCCGAACCAGCCGCGGAACAGATCTGCAAGCTCTGCGGATATCTACCGCTAGCGCTGCGCGCGGCCGGGAGCCTGCTCGCGATCACTGCTGATCTGGATCCGGTTGACTACGCTGCCCAACTGCAAGACGAGCGCACCCGGCTCGAACGCATCGGCACTGAAGGTGTCGAGATCGATGTGGCGGCCTCCTTCAATCTTAGCTACGCGCGGCTGACGCCTGAAACCGCCCGCGTTTTTCGCTTGTTGTCGGTGTTCCCTGCTACTTTCGACGCCGCAGCGGAAGAGGTCGTTTGCGCTGACGCAGAGCATGTTCAACTCAGCGATTTAGTGCGGCGCAGTTTGGTGCTCTACGACGAGAACACGAAGCGCTATCGTCTGCACGACCTTGCGCGATTGTTCGCGGACGCAAAGTTGATCACACAAGAGCGCGCTGTTGGTCAGAAACATTTCGCAACGCATTACAAAGACGTGCTGGCCTCAGCGAAGCAGCTATATCTGGAGGGCGGCGAGTCGCTGCTACGCGGTCTGGCGCTTTTTGATCTGGAGTGGGGCAATATTCAGGCAGGACATGCCTGGGTCGCAGCGCAGGCTGATGCGGCTGATGCAGATGTGGCGCGGTTAGGCATGAGTTACCCTGCCTCCGGTATATATGTGCTTAGTCTGCGCCAGCACTCACGCGAGCGAATTCGCTGGTGGGAAATTGCCCTAGCCGCCGCCCGGCAATTGCAAGATCGAGAGGGTGAAGGTGCGACGCTGAGCAATCTGGGCCTTGCCTACGCCGACTTGGGCGAAACCCATCGCGCCATTCAGTTTTATGAACAAACATTGTTAATGCATCGCGAGATTGGCAATCGCAGCGGCGAAGGCATTGTGCTGAGCAACCTCGGCAATGCCTACGCCGATGTGGGCAAGACTCGCCGCGCCATCCAGCTCTATGAACAACGTCTGACTATTGCCCGCGAGGTTGGCGACCGCAGAGGCGAAGGCATTGCGCTCGGCAACCTCGGCACAGCATACGCGGACCTTAGCGAGACCCGCCGCGCCATCCAGTTCTCTGAACAACACTTGGCAATTGTTCGCGAGATTGGCGATCGCAGAGGCGAAGGCATTGCGCTGAGCAACCTGGGCAGTGCCTACGCCGACTTGGGCGAAACCCGCCGAGCAATCTTGTTCTTTGAACAAACATTGCTCATTCTTCGCGAAATTGGCGATCGCAGAGGCGAAGGCAATGTGCTGTGGAATATGAGTCTGGTGCTGGACCACCTCGGCGAGCGTGCTCAAGCCATCAATCATGCTGAACAAGCACTCACCATCTTGGATCAGATCGAAGATCCAAGCGCTGCGAAAGCGCGCGCGAAACTTGCTGAATGGCGCAAGCAGACAAGCACGTGAAACTCACTTCTCCACTGAACGCGAACGGAAACCTATTTCTTTCCGATTTCGAACCGGCGTTGCCATCAGGTGTCGAATCGCGTCGAAGACAACTCTGAACTGTTTATCGTACTTGCTTTCAAGCTCGTCCAACCGACGAGAAAGTTCGGCGTTAGACGCGAGCATTTGTCGCAGCTTCACAAACGCGCATGATTTCGATGTTGACGGTTATCGCCCGCTTGCTTCGTAACACACTCGAGAGCATGGCAACTCCCTGTTCAGTGAAAGCATAGGGCCGAAAACGAGGGTCACGATGCTTCTCTGAACCGATCACAACTTGTGATCGGTTCAGTTGACGTACCTCAGTCGGCATCAACTGAAGCCTAAGGGTACAGTTTGATTACGCCGAAGGCGTTGGCTAATTTCAGCCCAGGGTTGGAGCGTAGCGAGAACCCTGGGGTAAAGAATAAAAGAAGGGATTCAAACCCTGAAGGGGTTTCATTGCGAGGCAAACCCTTTCAGGGTTACAAGAGAAATGATTTGGATTCCCAGGGTTGTCGCTGCGCTCCAAACCTGGGCTGCAATTAGCCAACGCCTTCGGCGTTAATTGCAGTAATCAGGACACAACTGAGTTGTCTGCTAACAGCTCGCTCTCAAATGCTGCAATCTGTGCCTCCACCATGCCATTGAGGTTCAACTCACTGCAGCGGTTAAAAGCAAGGTGCTTGGCCAGATTCGCGAGTGCTTTCGGGTGCGACGCATTTTCCAACGTCGACATGAGGACAAGCAGCGCGGCTGACTTCGTTCCGGCTTCATCACCAGCGCTACAGATCAGATCTGCTAACGCTGCAATCTTCTCTTCGTCGGTGCGGGATGTCTTCAGGAATCCCGCCGAATCGACGACGGCTTCGCCCTCATCCGCGCGACGCACCAGATCTGCCAGCCACGGATCGTTCGTCTCCAAAGCGTAACGAATAATCGCCCGGCTCTCCGGATCGATGGATCTGTTGTTTAAGACGGCCTGCGCTCTTTGTTTGAGAGCATTGACGATTGTGTTGGTTCTTGAGGTTTGGTTTACGTGAGGAATTTCGCGCACGGTTGCGCTACTATGAGTAGTCATGATTGTCATCCTTTCTCGAGAAGGTTGATAGTCAAGGGTCGGCGTTGTGTTCGAGCACAAAGTCGGCCCGCTTCGTTTTTTTGATGGGTTGATCCGCACTATAGCACATGGATTTTCGCTTGTGCGGTTCTTTTGAAATCATTAGCATTCACGCGCTCACCGCATCTCCTTTACGTGAAATGACGTCTAGCCCAAACGAACTCAAAGCCGCACTGCAACGCCTGATTGACGGCAATGCCAGCGAAGCTGATCGCGATGCAGTGCGCACGGCGCTGAATTCCTGCGTGCTGGTCACTCGCGAACGCGCGGTCGCTATCGGTGGCAACGCTTCAGACGTGATCATCACTACAGGCGATCACAATATCGTGATCAAAGGCGCGGACGCGGACGCTGTGTTGGCGGCGCTCAATTCGATTGCTCCAACACGACTCCACGAAGTGCCACCACCACCTGCCGACTTTACCGGCCGCGAAGATGAACTGCATGAGTTGCTGACCTCAATCGAAATTGGCGGCGTTACCATCTCCGGTTTACAGGGCATGGGCGGCATCGGCAAAACCGCGCTGGCGTTCAAGCTCGTCGAACTGCTCAAGCCACGCTATCCCGACGCCCAGTTCTTTCTCGATCTCAAAGGAGCCAGCAAGCAGCCGCTCACTGTGGCTGAAGCCCTGGCCCACGTCGTTCGTGCTTACCATCCCGCTGCCAAACTTCCTGAAAGTGAAAGTGAGTTGGGCGGACTATATCGCTCCGTGCTCGATGGCCAACGCGCACTGCTACTGATGGACAATGCCGCCAACGCCGAGCAAGTTGAACCGCTGATTCCACCCGTAGGCTGTCTGTTGCTGGTTACTTCGCGCCAACACTTCACCGTGCCTGGACTGACGGCGAAAAACCTCGACACGTTGAACGCCGCCGATGCGCGCGACCTGTTGCTGACCATCGCGCCACGGATTGAAACGCTGGCTGATGAGATCGCAGCTCTATGCGGGCATCTGCCACTGGCCTTGCGCCTGGCCGCTGCGGCGATCGTGAAGTACAGGAATCTGTCACCCACGGATTACGTTCGGCGTTTGCGCGATCGGCAACAACGGCTGCAATTGATTGATGCCTCGCTCAGTTTGAGTTACGAGTTGTTGAGCGAAGAACTGCGTGAGCGCTGGCGCTGGCTTGCAGTTTTCCCCGACACGTTTGCTGTCGATGCAGCGTCCGCAGTGTGGGAAGTTGAAGTAGACCAGGCGAAGTACATATTGGGTGAACTACTGGCCGCCAGTCTGGTGGAGTGGAACGAGAGCAGCAACCGTTATCGTCTGCACGACCTCGCGCAGTTATTTGCCGACGCAAAGTTGAGCACGGAAGAGCGCGCGGTTGGTGAGAAACGTTTCGCAAAGCATTACAGCTATGTGCTGGCCGCAGCAAACGAGCTATATCTGAAGGGCGGCGAGTCGCTGCTGCACGGTCTGGTGCTCTTTGATCTCGAGTGGGGCAACATTCAGGCAGGACATACCTGGGTAGCAGCACAGACTAATAATGCGGATGCCGATGTGGCGCGGTTAGGCATGACTTATCCTGCCGGTGCGTGGGTCCTTGATCTGCGGCAGCATTCACGCGAGCGGATTCGCTGGCTGGAAATCGGCTTGGCCGCCGCTCAACGATTGCAGCATCAACAGGGCGAAGGCGCTACGCTGGGCAACTTGGGCAATGCCTACCTCGAATTGGGCGAGACCCGCCGCGCCATCCAGTTCTTTGAACAAGCATTGCTCATTCATCGCGAGATTGGCGACCGTCGTGGCGAAGGTAATGATCTGGGCAATTTGGGAAGTGCCTATGCTGTCCTAGGCGAGACCCGCCGCGCCATTCAGTTCTATGAGCAACGCCTGCCCATTGCCCGCGAGATTGGCGACCGTAGAGGCGAAAGTAATACGCTAGGCAACCTGGGCAATGCCTACGCCGACCTAGGAGAGACTCGCGGTGCGATCCAGTTCTATGAACAGACTTTGCTCATTCATCGCGAGATTGGCGACCGTCGTGGCGAAGGCAATGATCTGGGCAATTTGGGCCGTGCCTACCTCATTTTGGGTGAAACCCGCCGCGCCATCCAATTCCATCAAAAATACCTCGCTATCGCCCGCGAGATTGGCGACCGCAGAGGCGAAGGCAATGCGCTCCGCAACCTAGGCATTGCCTACACCAACATAGGCGAGATCCGCCGCGCCATCCAGTTCTTTGAACAAGCATTCCTCATTGATCGGGAGATTGGTGACCGCAGAGGCGAAGGCCATGATCTCTGGAATATAAGTCTGGTACTGGACCGACTTGGCGACCGTGCTCAAGCTGTCCAATTTGCCGAACAGGCACTCATGATCTTCGACCAGATCGAAGATCCCGAAGCGGCGAAAGTGCGTGCGCAACTTGACGCCTGGCACGAATAAACAAACACATGAAACTCACTTCTTCACTGGGCGCGCGAACGGAAATCTTTCTCCAATCTGCGATGATCAATCGCCGAAGTGGCCCAGATACCAATCACCCGTCAGATGTTCGGCGCTGACGAAATACGTGTCAAATCGTTTTTTCTCGTCCCAGGATTTGAGGGTGAGAAGCTTGCCACTCGGATCGTAAATAAGGTCGTGCCAGTTTAAGAAGCCATGAACATAATGAAAGGCGACCCGTTCACGATGATACAGAAGCCAACACTTTTCGCCGCAAATTCTTTGCCGGTCCGCCTCATTCTTCGCGGCCAGCATGCTCTGCGCCGTGGCTCCATAGGAGCGCTTGTGCAGATATAGATGGACCAGTGCACCTCAATACATTACTCGTGGAAGCGCGATGAAAAAGACAGCAAGGATTAACGCGGCGCAAACAACTGGCCAACGCCTTCTCCTCTCTTTTAGCAATGCAATCAACATCAGAATCATAAGGACAGCCGCTACTGGTACGGACAAAATGCCGGCAAATCCCGAAACGGGAACAGGATTGATGAAGACAAGTATTAACGCCAACAACCAGGAGCCAATCGCTGTGAAAATTATCTTTGTGAGAAGCAGCATGTCGCAAAGTTTGCACTTCAACGTCTCGCCCGTGCAACTTACAAGCCAACTGCCAGTCGCGTAGATCTTAATCCAAACAAACTGCAACCTAGTCCTCCGGTTTAAGTACTACTACGCCAACTGTCGGATTGTTGTGTCGGGAGCGAAAGATGAACTCTATCGAGGTTGACGGACTTTCGCGCACTTTCAACGGCCTGCAAGCCGTGGACAGGATCTCGTTCACGGTGGAAGCCGGAGAGGTATTTGGTTTCCTGGGCCATAACGGCGCGGGCAAGACGACTACGATCCGGATGCTGAGCGGCCAGTTGCGACCAACGGCCGGCGTTGCACGAGTCGCTGGTTGTGACGTTAAGACTGCACAGGATCGCCTCAAGCCTCTTGTCGGAGTCGTTTCCGAAAATCAAAACCTCTACGAACGTATGTCTGGGAGAGAGAACCTGGCTTTTGCCGCGCGACTCTACGGCGCGAATCCCGGACGAGTTGACGAAGTGCTTCGTCAAGTCGGCTTGCTCGAACGAGCTAACGACAACGTCAAACATTATTCCAACGGCATGAAGCAAACGCCTGCTAATCGCTCGCGCACTCCTTCATCGTCCACAAATAATTTTCCTTGACGAACCGACCAGAGGATTAGATCCGGTAGTAGCGCGCGAGATTCGTCGCCTGGTGGTCCAACTCTCGACTGAAGGTGTAACTATCTTTCTAACTACTCACTACATGGAAGAGGCAGATGAGCTTTGCCGGCGCGTAGCCTTTCTCAGTGAAGGACATATTGTCGCACTCGATACACCTGACAATCTCAAACTGGCCCACGGTCAAAAATCTCTCAAGGCAACGCTCGACGATGATCAGACTCTGAACATCCCGTTGGATGATGAGGTCGCGGGCAGGCACTTAGAAGAACTGGTAAGTGGCGGACGCCTGCGAACGTTGCACTCGACCGAGGCGACACTTGAGGAAGTATTTATTCAGATAGCCGGGAGGGGATTGTCTGAATGACCTGGCGAGTTATTGCTGCGATCGCGCAGAAAGATCTCATCGACGCGATAAGAAATCGTTACCTCCTTATTGCTTTGCTGACGCCATTGTCAATCGCGCTGCTAATTCGCGTGCTGTTGCCTGGCCTGGAGAATATCAGCAACTTGACGATTGTGGTCCATGATCCCGATCGTTCGACTATGGTGTCGAAGTTACGCGCAGCTCCACAGATAAAGTTGGTGGATGTGGATTCCGCCGCAACTGCCCGGGCTGAAGTAGAGAAGATCAAAGCATCGGGCGCATTGGTGATCCCACCGAACTTTGATGCGGACGTAGCCGCGGGTAAGCAGCCGAAACTCACGGTTTACGTTAACAACAAGAAGAACAATATCGAGCAAGGCGTTTTCAGGCGCCTCGTAGAACGGCAGGTAGAATCACTGGTCCAACGGCCACCGCCGGCAGAAGTAAACTGGATCAATGTTCACGAAGAGACCGAGTCTCCAGCCGAACGTGAGTTTAATCTCAACCACATGCTCCTGCCTTTACTGCTGTTGCTGGCCTTCGGCATGACCGGGGCGTTTGTAGTTCCATTGCTGCTGGTAGAAGAGAAAGAAAAGCGCACAATGGATTTCCTGTTAACCTCGCCGGCAAAACTTACGGAGGTAATTGCAGGCAAGGGTTTGACCGGCGTCGTTTATAGTGTGTTGATTGCGGTAATGTTGTTGGCCCTCAATCGACAGATGATTGGCAACTGGCCACTGACCACGCTGAGTATTCTGTTGGGATTGTTATTGGTTGTCGCAATTGGTTTGCTGATGGGGAGTCTGTTTCAAACCACCATGCAGGTGAACACATGGGCCAGCCTCGCTCTGCTGGTGCTCATTGCGCCGAGTTTTTCTTTTCCCGGCGCGCCGGCGGCGCTGGAAACGGCGATGCGTTTTATTCCCACCTACTATTTTGTTGAAGCGCTGAAGTTGTCCATGGCCGGAACCAGTTCGCTGCGGATGTGGGGATATTCAGCAATAGTATTGGCCTTAACCTTCGTTACGTTTTTCGCCGTGACCTGGGCGCTGCGACGGGAGCAGAACTAAGAACAACCTAACAGTTCACGAATCATTGTTGGATCGGGTCAGTATAGGGAGCGATAGCGACCTGGTCAGTGGACTCTAATGGTTGGACCAGGTCGCTATCGCTCCCTGTACTGACCCGATCCAAGTGCGATTCGTAGTTTTGAAGCAAAGCGCATGCAGTGTCAACGAATCTTGGTGGAGCCGCTGATTTGCGATTCTGACAGGAGCTCGTGTAATGATGGCGACCATACGACAGGTGCGTTGCGGCTAATTGGTCGGGGTCGTTAAGAGTCTACTGTGGAGTGTATGCGTCGTGTCTTTGGTGCTTTCCTTCCGCACTGTTACTCGAAGGCGCAACTGAAGTTGATACGATTGCCAGATCCGGCCAACTCACTGCCATACTCTGACCAACTGTGAGGCGGGACCAGTGAGAGCTCAGATGGTCCAAGTGTTCGCATATTTCGTCCAGCTTGCTCTGGTTAAGAGCCCCCGATAGCTTTCCTTGATCGCGCGACGAAGATCGAGCACGCCATTCTTGCCAACAAATAAAAGCGGCTCGCTCAGACTGTACGCATTCGTCTCGCCCTTCTCTCAATAGTTTCTTGCCACGCGCCGCAACACGCCTTCTGGTCCGTGCTATCTGTCGCGAGCTATCGCCGTTCTTTATCGGAAGATGAAAAGTGCCTGCGTTGCCTCCAGCCGCCAACTGCCCAAAGATCCCGTGATGCAGGCCGAGCTGCGCCTCGACTACCATGTGCATCATGTCGTGCGGCATGAGAGGGTCGTAACCCGGAGCCGGACTCATCAAGAGATGAGGAAGCCCCGGGCGTTGCGCTTCCACTGTATACCTTCGCTCACCGGTGCGGCTAAACACGAGTAACATTTGGTCCTCCTACCTCTCTGGGGAACTTATGCGAGCCCGTGCTGCTTCGCTAGTTTCTTCGGCAGTTTGGAACGGATCAGATCGTACGATTGCCTGACGTAGTGCTCCCACTGCTTGCGGTTGAGCTTGTTGACGTCCTCGACAAGTACCCATTTATACCGCGCCACATATGGCGCCGGACGCATACCCGGTGAGCTCGACAGTTCGTCGAATTCCTCATCAGGCACCTTGAATGAGACCGTCAATGGTCCCTCCAGCGCGGCGACGCAAAACATCTTACCGGCCACGGAGAAGCACAGGTCGTGGCCCCACTTGACGTCTTCAGTGACTGCCGGAAGCGTCCGGCAGAGATTACTTAGGGTTTCTATGTCCATGCTGTCGACGAGTTTACTTTCGAAGCGAGCCAGGCCGCCAGTGCAACGCCGCCCGCAACGGCGAGCGTACTTGTCAGCACGGGATGAAGTTTCGCCTGCTGGTAAAGACTGTGTTCGAGCACAAACCTGTCCTGCGCGCCGCGCTCTGTCCGATCCCACTTGTCGCACCCGTGATGATGATTGTTTGTTCTGAAAGTGGTTTTAGTTTGAATTGCATGATTTCCCTCCCAGGTTCGTAGTTACTGAGAACAATATGTACTGTTGTTGTCGCAGGACTTTGCTTTAAAAGTCAGAAAAGAAACTTGACAAACTGTAGGGGTGGCCCTCCGTGGCCACCCCAGCGTACGAAGTCGGAGACTGGGGCGGCCACGGAGGGCCGCCCCTACAGTTGACCCGTAATTCTTAATTCAAGAGGCGGGCTTCGATTCCGAGGTGCGGTTCTTTAGGGCGCCGCGGATGTTTAGGAAGGCGAGGCAGAGTTGGAGGAGGATGAGGGCGTAGGCCTTGTCATGCCAGCCCCAGGCGATCCAGAGGACGTTGCTCAACAGGAACAGCCAGAATCCCCAGTTGCGTTTGAACTTTCGCTGCGAGCCAACCATCCAAGCGGCAATGACGGTGACTACCATAGCCGGCCATTGGATCAAATCAAACATGATAAATTCGAATCAACGTTCAGAGTTCAGCCTTTAGGCTGCTGTTTTGAAGAGGACAAGCTAAAGCTTGAACTCTAAACTGCGGACGCTGCCGCGCGCTGACGATCCGGCAGTGCGATTTGCTCCTCCAAGGGATGAATGCAGTTGTCACAGGTGCCGCAGCGCTCAGTTTCGATCGCTTCGCCAAAGTAATCGTGTAAGAGGCGCCACCGGCACATCGCGCTCTGCCCGTACTGCATCATTCGCTCCAATTTTTGACGGTCCTTGTTAACCTTTTCCTCCGACATGCGCGAGAGTACTTCAAGTTCACGTTCCGTTACGTCAACTTTTAACAGGCGAAACTGACTGCCGCGCAGTTCCCTGACGACTTTGAATTCCTTCAGCAGCGACAAAACTACGCGCACCTTCCCATCACTCACCGTGTTTGCATGTTCCTGGATCCTTGATAGTGCAACCGGAGCCGCATTGAGTGTCTCGAGAGCTTGATACACGGCGAGAATGTCGTTGAACTTCGGATGCTTCCCACCGAGAAAGAACTGCTGCGTGCGTCGATCGTCGAGTCGATAAAACAGACTGCACAGCGCCGGCTCACTATCACGACCGGCGCGTCCCGACTCCTGATAGTACGCTTCGAGCGACCCGGGCATCTGGTAATGGACCACAAAACGGATGTCGGGTTTGTCGATGCCCATGCCAAACGCGTTCGTCGCCACGATGGCTTTGAATTCATCGTTCATGAACGCGTCCTGATTCCGCTTGCGTTCGCTGGCTTTCATGCGCCCGTGATACTTCTCGATCTTAAAGTCGAACCCTTTCAACCAGTCCGTCAATTCCTCGACCGTTTTAACGGTCGCACAATAGATGATGCCAACGCCGTCGTGTTCGTTCAGTATGCGAACGAGCTCTTCGTGCTTCTCACGCTCATTCGTAACTCGCTTTACTTCGAAATGAAGATTGGGTCGATAAATACCTGTCTTCACGATCCGAAGTTTTCCGAGATCGAGTTGCTTCTCGATGTCGACTGTGACTTCAGGTGTCGCGGTCGCAGTTAAAGCCAGGACAGGTGGGACACCGAGCGTCTTGACCGCCGCGCCGAGAGATAGATATGCAGGACGAAAGTCATGACCCCATTCCGAGATGCAGTGTGCTTCGTCGATCACGACAAAGTTGATGTCCTGCTTTCGCAACTCGCCAAGAAATTCCTGATTCGTGAAGCGCTCGGGCGTAACAAAGATGAAATCGCTTTTCTCAGTCTTTATTTCTTCGAGGTTTTCCTCATGCTCCTGTGATGTCAGTGCGCTATTCAACTGCGAAGCTTCGAGGCCCGCTTCTTCCAACTTATCGACCTGATCTTTCATCAGCGAGATGAGCGGCGACACAACCACAGTCGTGCCCGGCAGGTGCAAAGACGGCAGTTGATAGCAGAGCGACTTCCCTGCTCCGGTCGGCATGATTGCGAGCGTGTTGTTGCCCTCGAGCACAGAACGCATGACTTCAGCCTGGCCGGGGCGGAGTTTGTCGAGGCCGAACGTCTCGCGCAACGTTCGTCTCATTTTGGTGAGTTCGCGTGTGACTTTTGGAACAAGAGCACTCATAGGATTCGCAGGCGTGCATTTGTTTGGAACACCATCGCCTGTGCGAGAGGCTGCGGGCAAGATGAGTGCCAGTGCAGGTTACGGCTGTAACGGCCAGAAATGCGGCACCAGCCAGATGACGATCGCAAAGACTGCGATCGTTAGAATCGAGCCTACTTTCAGGAAGTCGAAAAAGCGATACCGTCCAGGCGTGTAAACCAGCACGCACGCAGGCTCAAGCGGCGTGAGAAACGAGCACGAAGCCGCGTAGGTGACAGTAATCGCAAACGTTCTCGGGTTCAGTCCAAGTGCGATAGCGGTTTTCACTGCTATTGGCAACATGACGAGTGCGGCGGCCTGGTTTGACATTGGCTGCGTAAGAGCAACCGTCATCACAAAGAATCCGGCGAGTACCGCGATTGGCCCATAATGAGCCGTACCCTTCACAATCAAACTTGCCACATACTGATCCGCACCGGTCCTTTCCATCGCTAATCCAAAGCTGATCATGCAAGCGATCAGAATCAGCAGACGCCAATCGATGATTTCATAAACTTCCGACATGCGCACAGATTGACTCGCAAGCAGGATCATCACTCCAATCAAGACAGCAATCGGCAACGGAACAAGATGCGTGAGTGAGAAGAAAAGAAAGACGGCGAAAGCCAGTAATGCCCATTTTCTTTTTTCCGGTCGCGCTCGCTTTTCCGAAATCTCTTCCAGAAGCAGTATGTGACCGTCAGCGGCGAGTCGTTCAACTTGTTCGCGATTTGCCTGTATTAAGAGAACGTCGCCGAAGCGCAATCGGACTCTGCTGATCTTCGAAAGCAGATCCACTCCATGCCGGTCGATTGCCAAGACGACTACGCCGAACCGCTTTCGCAAGTCGAGGCGTTTCAATGTCCGCCCGATGAAGTCAGACCCTCGCGGCACCATCGCTTCGAAGAGTTCTGTCTCTTTACTCTCCAAAACAGAATCGTTCAACTCAAAGTCTGGTCTAATCTCGATGCCGGCTTCACCCTTCACTTTCAGGATATCTTCAACACGACCCTGGACCAGTAGTAGATCGTCTGCTTTTATCCGTTCCCTTGGGTGCGGCGCTATTCTGTGCTCCTCACCTCTCAAAATCCCTAACACGGTCAAATCGAGCTCGTCGCCGATACGAGCCTCAGCCAGTGATTTATCAATTAGCGGCGAGTCGTCCAGCACGATGACTTCCGTCATGTATTGCCTGACGTGATATTGCTCGGTAAGAGATTCAGCCGACGTCTTTCTCGGGAGCAGGCGAAGACCGACCACTAACATATAGAACATGCCCACAGCGACGATAACCACACCAACCTTCGTCAACTCAAACATTGTGAACGGTTGGATTCCGTAACGCGGTAGCGCGCCACTGACGGCGAGGTTGGTTGATGTTCCGATCAGCGTGCACGTGCCGCCGAGGATTGCTCCAAAGGCGAGCGGCATCAGTAGTTTTGAAGGACTAATGTTTCGCCGTGCGGCAATTCCTAACACGACGGGAAGAAACATTGCCGTAGTGGTCGTGTTCTTCATCACGGCCGCGCACAATGCAGCGGCGAACATGATCAGCGCGACAATACGAAACTCACTATCGCCCGCGGTGCGGTGCAAGCGACGTCCAACCAGATCGATTACTCCGGTCTTGGCAAGTCCTCCAGTCAGGATGAAGAGACCCGCGATCGTTATCACGATGTCGTTGCCAAATCCGGCGAAGGCTTCACTCGCGGTTAATGTGTTGGTGATGACCAACGCCATCACCAAGAGAATCGAGACGACTTCGATAGGTATTCGCTCAAGGCTAAACAGAATGAGAGCAATAACCAATAGCGAGAGAACGATTAATATCTGGCCCGTCATTTAGACTCTACTGTATTACTCCCAGTCACATTCATACAATCCTGTCGCTCAGCACTGGGTATGCCACCGGGCTGTTAGATCCGCAACCATTTGAGTGTTATCAACGTACTACACCGGAAAACCGCCGCCTATTTCTGTCAACACCTGGAGGAAGTTCATGAAAATCAAAGCCTTAGTGCTGCTGCTCCTACTCGTTTTTCCCATTTCCGCACTGGCGCAGAAACAAGTTCAAACTAAAGAATCACTGGCGCCCCTCATCCCAATGAAGGATTTCTTCCGCAATCCCACCAAGGTTGCGTACCAAATTTCGCCGAACGGAGAGTACCTGGCATTTATGCAGCCGTGGGAGAACCGGCTGAATGTGTTTGTCGAGAAGATCGGATCTGGCCAGGCCACTCGCGTCACCAGCGCAAAGGCGCGCGACGTCGCCGGCTACGCCTGGAAGGGCGACAACCGCATTGTCTACATCCAGGACACGGGTGGCGATGAAAACTACCGGCTGTTCGCGGTCGGCATCGACGGCTCGAATCCCAAAGACCTGACTCCGTTCGAGAAGGTTCGGGCGCAGATTATCGACCGGCTCGAACGAAATGAAAATGAGATCCTCGTTAGCCTCAACAAACGCGTGCCGCAGGTGTTTGACGTCTATCGCATCAACGTCAACACCGGCGAGATGCAAATGATCGCCGAGAATCCGGGCAACTACACTGGATGGGCTACCGATTGGGACGGAAAACTCCGCATTGCCGTAACGACGGATGGCGTCAATAGCACGCTGATGTTCCGCAATACCGAAGCGGACAAGTTTGAGCCGCTTGTCACCACCAGCTTTAGAGAGACGATCTCACCGTTACTGTTCACTGCCGACAACAAGCAACTCTATGTGGCGACCAACATCGGACGCGACAAGACGGCCATCGTCAAATACGACGTCGAAACGAAGAAGGAACTCGAGAAGATTTACGAGCACCCTGAGGTCGACGTGAATAATCTTCTCAGTTCGCGCAAGCGCCGCGCGATTCTCGGAGTTTCTTACAACACAGACAAGAACCACTATTACTTCATCGACAAGCAGCGAGGCGAGTTGCAAAAGGATCTCGAGCATCGTTTGCCGGGATATGAAGTGCGTCTCGCAGGCTGCAATCTCGAAGAAGACAAGTGCCTGGTGCGAACGTTCACCGATCGATCACTCGGTGCTTACTACTTCTACGATCGGAAGTCGAAAGATTTCCGAAAGCTCGCGGACGTAAGTCCATGGCTGAACGAGGAGGATCTGGTTCCCCAGAAACCGATCAAGTATCAGAGCCGCGACGGTCTGACGATCAACGGCTACCTGACACTTCCTAAAGGTGTGCCGGCGCGCAATCTACCCGTGGTTGTGAATCCGCACGGCGGTCCGTGGTATCGTGATTCGTGGGGCTTTAACCCGGAAGTGCAGTTCCTGGCAAACCGCGGTTATGCAGTGTTGCAGGTCAACTTCCGTGGCTCTACCGGATATGGTCGCAAGTTTTGGGAAGCCAGCTTCAAACAATGGGGCAAGACCATGCAGGACGACATCACCGATGGCGTTCAGTGGCTCATCAAGCAAGGGATTGCCGATCCGAAACGCATCGGCATTTACGGCGGCAGCTACGGTGGTTATGCCACGCTAGCGGGGCTGGTTTACACACCGGATCTTTACGCGGCTGGAGTTGACTATGTTGGAGTGTCAAACCTCTTTACATTCCTCAAAGCGATCCCGCCTTATTGGAAACCGTATCTGGAAATGTTCCACGAGATGATCGGGGATCCAGAGAAGGATAAAGAGTTGTTGACGGCGGCTTCGCCTGTCTTTCACAGTGACAAAATCAAAGTTCCGCTATTGATTGCGCAGGGTGCCAACGATCCGCGCGTAAACAAGGGGGAATCGGACCAGATGGTCGAGGCACTGAAGAAACGCGGGATCGAAGTTCCGTACATTGTGAAAGCCAACGAAGGCCATGGCTTCGCGAACGAGGAAAACCGCTTCGAGTTCTACCGCGCGATGGAAGAGTTCCTCGGCAAACACCTCGGTGGCCGAGTCGAGAAAGCCACGGAGTAAGAACCCGAGCCCGCTACCGCGAACCCAACCTCGTGAAGGGCGTGAACCGAAGCCCGCGAAGCGGGCGAAAGCATAAAGCCTGGGGCGCAAGCTCCAGGTACGCCTTCCATTGCCTGAGGTATCAGGCCCCGTGCAATTGTCTCGTACTCTGCTTGAGTGAAATGATCCTGATACTGCAACTGCGTGAGCTGCTCAGGAGATTCAACGGTTTTCCAAGAGTGTCTGGTAGCGATTTGTGACGTCATGTCTCTTAGCTAGAAATCTGGATGAGGCTCTGACAGAAATTATAACAAGCTCGTCACGCAAAGATCGACGGCATTCGAGATCACATCTGTGGTGTTCATCCGTGATAATCTGTGGCTCAAATCTGTAGCTCTGGAAGATTTTTATATAGCTCCAACGATTCAGGATTGATCAGTGCGTCCGCGTTGAGCACGGGCTCGCCGTGGATTATGTTTCGCACTGCCAACTCAACCTTCTTCATGCTAATCGTGTAGGGGATGTCTTTCACTTCGATAATCTTCGCGGGGACGTGGCGCGGCGTGGTGTTTCTTCGGATCGTCTCTCTAATCCGATCCTTCAGATCTTCGTTAAGCTGGAATCCCTCGGCGAGTTTGACGAAGAGAACGATCCGCACGTCACCTTCCCAGTTCTGTCCCACCGCGAGACTATCAGCGATCTCAGGCAGGCTTTCTACCGTCGCGTAAATATCCGCCGTCCCGATTCGCACGCCCCCCGGATTTAGCGTCGCGTCCGAACGACCGTAGATCACAACGCCTCCGCGGCTCGTGATCTCGACGTAATCTCCATGCGTCCAGACGTTCGGAAACTTGCGAAAATAAGCATCAAGGTATTTCTTATCACCCGGATCGTTCCAGAAACAGAGCGGCATCGACGGGAATGGAGACGTGCAAACCAGTTCTCCCTTTTGATCGATCACGGATCGGCCTTCAGAGTCGAACGCTTTCACGTTCATCCCCAACCCGCGACACTGTAGTTCGCCTGCGTAAACCGGCCCCAGCGGATTTCCTCCGGCAAAACAACCGTTTAAGTCCGTGCCCCCTGAAATGGATGAGAGCTGCACGTCTTTTTTAACTTCGCGGTAAACGTAGTGAAAGCTTTCGACAGACAGCGGTGAGCCAGTTGAGAGGACGGTGCGCAGCTTGCTGAGATCGTAAGTCTCTTTCGGATACACTCCCTCTTTTTCAACCGCTGCCAAATACCGCGCGCTGACACCGAAGATGTCGATCTGTTCGTCTTGAGCCAGTCGCCACAACGCACCGGCGTCAGGATGAAAAGGAGAACCATCGTAAAGAACGATGGCCGCGCCGGTGGCGAGCGAGCTGACCAGCCAGTTCCACATCATCCAACCGCAAGTCGTGAAGTAGAAGATCACGTCATCGCGTTTTAGATCAGTATGCAGGACGAGTTCCTTCAGGTGTTTGAGCAATACGCCACCCGTGCTCTGAACGATGCACTTGGGCAAGCCGGTGGTGCCGGATGAGTACATGATATAAACGGGATGTTCGAAGGGCACTTGCTCAAACTCGATATCAACACCCGTCGCCGTATCAATAAACTCGTCATACAAGACAGCCTTTGGGATCTGCGCAACGCTCGGATTCGCAGACATGTACGGCACTACAACTGCCCGCTCAACTGAAGGTAGCTCACTGACGATTGCAGCCACTCGCTCCAGACAATCAAACCGCTTCCCGCGAAAATATCCGCCGTCGACTGTGAACAACACCTTAGGCTCGATCTGCCCGAAGCGATCCAGCACTCCCCTGGTTCCGAAATCGGGCGAGCATGACGACCACACCGCGCCGATACTCGTGGCAGCAAGCATCGCGATCACAGTTTCCGGAATGTTCGGCATGAACCCGACGACGCGATCGCCTTTGCGTACGCCGGTATCTCTCAGCGATTTCGCGAGGCGCGCGACTGCGTCATACAACTCAGCGTAGGACATTCTGTGCGTATCTTGCGCTTCGTTCCTGAAGATTAGGGCAGGGCGATCGTCTCTATAGCGAAGAAGGTTCTCGGCAAAGTTAAGCTCCGCTCCCATGAACCAATGCGCGCCGGGCATTTTGTCGAGTCTGTCGACGACCGTTTCAAAGCTGCGCGAGTATTTGATCTCACAGAATTCCCAGAGCGCCGCCCAAAACGCCGGGATGTCGTCAATGGACCATTGGTAGAGCTCGTCAAAGGTACTGAGTTCTCTTCCTTCCTTCTCGTTAACGAAGCGGATGAAGCGCGTCAAGTTCGCGTTTTTGATCCGTTCGTCAGATGGTTTCCAGAGCGATTGTTTCATGGATCAGCGATGGGTACTGTGCGTGGTCCAGCGGCTCTTCATTCGCGCCTGCCACTTGCTTCGCGGTATGTCCAGTGCTTCAAACTGGTCGCTTGTATCTCTTAACGACTCGCCGCCCGCCTGTCCACGCGATTCCGAAGTCAGTCACATCGACGACGTTTGGGTGTCGCAGTCGTCCAGCAGCCTCAGCCTCACGTCTGAAGCGCGCAACAAACTGATCGTGTGTTGAGAGTTGCGGGTGGATAACCTTGACGGCCACTGTCCGCTTGGTGCCGAGGTGTGTAGCGCGATAGACCGCTCCCATGCCTCCTTGTCCAAGGAGTTGCCGAGCTGATATTTGTCGTCGAGTAGTTCCATGTCCGGTTGGCATGGATTCTACAGGTGGGACTCTTCTTTTATGAACCGAGAGCGGTGCGGGGCGCCACCGCTCCCGGTTCCATCCGCTAAGCTGCGGCTCAGCCGTTCCGTCGATGCGCATTCCGGTGCCGGATTTCACGCTGGTTTTAACTTTCATGTTGAGGGCCTCCTTTCTATTGAGCTTCACCCGTCCGGATCAATGGCGCTGCCCACGCCAGCCTTTACTTGCGTTTTGACTTTCATTTTGATGCCTCGCTAAGAATGTTAGCCGTTTGGATCTACGCTACAACCCTGACCCGCTTTGACCTGGCTTTTGATCTTCATTTTGTCTTCCTTTCATTAGCCGTTCGGGTCCATGCCTGGACCACCGCCGTTAGGATCCATGGCTCCCCCACCGCCTGCTTTGACGTTGGTTTTGACTTTCATGTCGATTCTCCTATTCAGAATTTAGCCGTTCGGATCCATACGTACGCCACTGCCTGCCTTGATTTTGGTTTTGACTTGCATCGTGGGTCTCCTATCGCTTCAATTAACCGTTGTCATCCATCCGAACCCCTGCGCCGCTTTTAACTCCGGTCTTTCTTTTCATTATCTTCTTCCTTTCCTCTAGAAATTTGTTCCAAATCTGGAACAGCCGTGAGCAGAACACAATCAACTGGTTCTTAAATCGGCAACCATCGTGCCGACAGGAGTTGCGGCTGTCTGCGCCCACACAGATTCGATATTTTTTATTGTTCGGATCGACTCATTGCCAGATTTGGATTAGTGGCTACAGAACTCGCCGCCGCATGTGCCAAATCTGGAACATCTAAAGTCGCTCTTGGACGAGGTCAGTACCGTAACGCGGTAGCGTCGGGTCGTACGTGGATGCACAACACCCAAGAGGCCTCACGGGAGACTCACCCGACCCGACGAATTGAACAGAGGAGAAAGGAACGAACTACTGATTACCCCGAAGCAGCGGCAAACGCTTGTACGATTCGATCATCAGCGTGAGAAAGCTTTCTTCAGAAAGGCGATCGTCGTTGCGTAGTTGGATTGCTCCGAGCACACCGAGCGCCAGTAGAGCGCCAATAATAGCAACGCCAACGCCAGTCAGAACTCCCGCATTCAGCGAACCCCATTTGCTAAGTACCACCGCCGCTGCGACGATTGTGCCAACCACAACGACAAATGCCAGCGTATAGGAGACAATCGAACGCGTTGGATTATTAGTGCGAGGCGAAACGTGTGATGACGACTGCGGGCTTAAGTCTTCAGGCATAGGAGGGAATCTCCTTTCTTTTTTCTGGAGGCGGCGTTCCAATCGCACGTTCGAATCTTCTACCCCGTCGAGTAATTCGCGAACTGAAAACTTCTTTCGCAACTCGGATATCACGATCTCTTGTTCGTTTATATCTTCGTGGGCGATTAAGTCATCGTATGAAACCAGCACTTGTGGATAACCGGGCACCGGGATCATTTGTTTGATCTCGATCTTGAAGTTGCTATTGATTTCACCAAACGCAAACTACTTGCGAACACGGCAAAGCACGTTGCCTTCGCTCGCTGTGGTGAGTCGAACCTGTACGGAATGGTCGATGCGCAGATTGCGATTGTTGAGGGTGAGTTGGGCTTCTGAGGCAATTGTAGGGGCGGCCCTCCGTGGCCGCCCCAGTGTTGAAGTCGTATGCTGGGGCGGCCACGGAGGGCCGCCCCTACAGTTCGCACCGAAGTTCGTTCCTCCCTTGCTATGCGAGGATTTCAGGGTAAGCGGTGTCGACGAGGGTCTGGTAGGTCGAGACGTGATGTTGGAACATCGCCTGTGCGGTCCAGAGGTACTCGTCGAAGATTTCGTTGTTGAATGTGCCCAGGAGCACCTGGTTTCCCAGCGGTTGCGCGTAGTTCTTGCCCTGGGCCTGTGCAAACAGATCTTCTATCAAATCATCTTCCGGCCAGCCCCAATCCAGATCGTTAGCTGTATAGATGTTTCTGATGTTGTCCATCGACCACCAACAGAAGGGCGCGATGTCCAGACTATTATGCAAACGCCAGGCAAACAGCGGATTGAACAGGCCATTGAAGTAGGTATTGAAGTTGACGTCTCCGGGTGTCAGTCCCGCAAAAGTCCAGAGCGCCATGTTCGTCACATAGTTTCCGCCATACAGCACGTCGTTGAGATACGCGAAGAGCGTCGGAGACAGAGTGCCACCGAGACTGTGGCCGGTCACGTAAAGGACGGGCGGTTTATTTTGCGTAAGAAAGTCGACGATGCTCGTGTTCGTGTTCGGATCTCTTAATCTGAGAAGGTCACGCGTGCCTCGATAAGTTCCGTGCGAGATGAGCGCGTTCGCGGGCGCGTGTGGCGCCAACTCGTTGAACGGTCGAGTAGTGCCGATGGCGAAGTCCTCCTTTTCCCAGGAGTCCCAGCTCATCATGTTCGTGCCGCGAACCACCACGGTGTATTCGTCGGGCGCGGAAGGTCGTTGACGGCGGCAGATAAAAGCGAGGCTGTATGAGATATCCAACCAGCTAACCAACTCTGCCGGTCCCCAGACAACTTCCCACCCGAGTTGTTGGACTTCGCCGGGAATACTGTCGAGGTCATCATAGGAAATCGCGCATAACCGAATCATCGTGCGAGGGTAGTAGTTGTAGGCATGAGTTGAGGCATCGAGAACAGTCATCATTCTTTCCTTTCGGGATCAGTGTGAGTTGCAATAATACCTGAAGAAAAAGAAAACTGTTTTCCTATAGACATCAAAAGCCGCTTGATCTATAAAGCCGCATACTGGCTACTCGTTTCCCAAAACAAATTTCGGCCAGTCTTCCCCATGCCTTTATCTGTCTGTGAAGCTTACGCCTGGTACCTTGTCGTGACGTGTAAACACTGCGCTTTGCGACAACCAATCTATCGCGATACCTCCAACGGTCAAGCCGCTCTTTTAAGAAAATACACGTGGCGCTGCATTCAATGTCATCAAGCGGACACATACGAGCCTGATGAGATTGAACGCTACCAGCATATCGTTGAGCGACGGAAAACGAGCCGGGCGTGATCACGACGTCCGAAAATCTGGAACCATCGACCAGCCACTGACGTGAAGCATCCCACTCGATGGGAAAAAAGATCGCAATCGTTTGTCTTGGGACACTGGCGTTAGTCCTATTCTTGATTGATGCCCGGTTAGCCGTTCGTGACTACCAGAACAGCCAGTTGATTGAAGAATACGAGTGCGGTTATCCAAGCGAACGGGTTTGCCGTGCTGATTTTGATGGTGATGGGCAGTTCACTGAAATCAGGGTTCGATATCGCTATGACACACCTGTTGAGCTTCCGCCTCGTTTCAGAGGCACCGAAGCCCGCGTCGTCCTGAATGCCTTCCTCATGGACAACACCTTAAGAACTCACATCGCGATCGGCAGGGAATCCAATCGCGATCGACTCATTGTCTACGAGGGTGTGCCATGGCCTGATCGGAAGGGAGCTCTCAATGCTGTTTACGAGCACAACGGCACAGTATTGGTTGAGACTTCTCCGACGGCGGCTGATGAAGAAATACTTACAGCGATGGCAACGCGCGATGACACAGGCAGTCTTAGTCAATGGGTGATTTACTGGGTGATCGCGTGGCCTCTTCGAATTATTTACATCGCGCTCTTCTTAGGTGCCACACTTGGGTGTTCACTTGTACAAGAGTTGACGCGTCGAAAGGTGCCACGCCCAGTGCAAGCCAAACCAAAATAAGAAACTCAGGAAATGTGCAAGCATGATCGGGCCGAACCTAAACTGTGTCTCGACTTGTGGCCCGATGATGGCAATAACGATTAGCAGCACGGCATGCACGACAACGAACGTCCATAAAGCGATACGCAGTGAATGCCACCTGGTCGTCTTGACGAGCAGAAAGATGATGAAGTTGCCGGTGATGCCTGTTGTCACGATCGCATCGAGCACGCGACCAAAAGCGAGAATTGACGCAACTTCGTGAGCCCTCCCGTAGCTCAGCAATGCAAATGCGATAACAATGATCGCCGCACAACCTACTATTGAAACTATGTCACGAGTACTCATAATCGTATGGTCCTTTCTGAGCTTTTCGCTATGCTCCTTCGTCGCAGTTAAGACTAAGTCAATCAGGGTCCTCAACCAGTAACCGGCTAATTGATTTCGGCGAGCTTCGTCGCGATAACAGTCGCGAAAGACTTGCTGCATCTCGTGACCATATTCACGTCGGAAGGCAGACGGGTAAGCGATCAATAAAAACTTATAGACGCGGCACGATAGATCTGCAGTGGTCTTCATTACTAAGTCCGGGCCGAAAGGAGCTTTTTCTTTTTCGCGGCCTTCACAAGCTGCGCCAGGCGTTCTGCTTCGGCGGTCGCGACGCGATAGCCAAAATCTGTCAGCCGGTAATAACGCCGGCGCTCATCATCGAGCTCCCGATCCGGTCGTTCATCCAATTCTTCTACAAGGCCATCGCTAAGCATCCGTTTGATCGATCCGTACAAAGTACCTGGACCCATGCGGATCTTTCCCTCGGTCCGCTCATCAACCTCACGCATGATGTCGTAGCCGTGACGCTCACGATCGGCGAGTGCCAGCAGAATGTGAAAAGCCGCCGGCGTCAACGGTAGAAAGTCGTCAGGACTGCGATTCTTCGCCATTGATGATTTACCGCGATGATTAACTATATCGTCACGCGATATAGTAGGGCGCGTGGCGACGAGCTGTCAATAGTTATCTTGACTCTCTGTGCCTTTGTGCATAAATTCAACTCGTAAGAACTACCCCGTCTCGAAAGACAAGGACTCAAATGATGTACACAAGAATTTTTACAGGCCTTGTGCTGCTTGCCGTGTTGAGTGTTGTCGGACTGGCACAACAAACACCGCCAGTCAAAACACACCTCAAGGTCGGCGACCCGGCACCTGATTTCACGCTTCGTGCTACCGACGGAAAGCAGTACAAGCTGAGTGATTTCAAGGGCAAGAAAAACGTCGTGCTGGCAATTTATGTGCTGGCGTTCACTGGTGGTTGAACGAAGGAATTGAAGGCGTATCAGGCTGATATCGCCAAATTCGAGAACAACGAGACCCAGGTTTTCGGCATGAGTGTTGACAGCGTTCCCGCCAACCGCGAATTCGCAAAACAGCTCGAGATTACGTTTCCGCTACTCAGCGATTTCAAACGCACTGTCGTCAAAGCGTATGGCGTCTTTAACGAGGAGCAAGGCTTTGGAAATCGCGCCACCTTCCTGATCGACAAAGAAGGAATCATTCGGCACATTGACGAAGGAAACGTCGCGGTCGATCCGACCACCGTTGTAGAGGCCTGCAACGTGCTCCAACATAAGAAGGCGACACCGTAATACATTTGCCACGGATTGACGCGGATGCTTACAGATAAAATCCGCGTCATCCGTGGCAATTGTTTTCTACAGGAGTTCTGCAGCGTCGTGATCGCGAAAAGCTGCGAGAGCGTTGTCGAGGCGATGACGCCAACTTTCGCGCGGGTCGCCGTGCGCCCAGAGGATGATCGGGAAGGTCAGGTTCCGCACCAGACAACGTCGATAGTCCAGCATTAGATCGTCGAACGAGTAACTGCTGACGCCGGCGCTGATCAGTTCCTGGTGATAGAAGTGAAGCAAGGGAAGCTCGAGTTGTTCTCGGGCGGTGCGATCCCAGTGCAAGCCGATCATGAATGCGAGATCCTTCGGCCCCACGTCCGGGTGCCAAAGCTGCCAATCGATCAGGTACGGCATGCCTTCTCCCGATCGTGGAAACAAAAAGTTCCAGGGGTGAGCATCGCCGTGGATAACTGTGAGAGCCCGTTGCTCAAGCAGCCGGAGCCATGGCCGAAGAGAGGAATTGAACACGCCTTCTAGCAACAAGCGATCAGCGATCGGCAGATTCTCCCCGAGATCGTCAAAGAGACCAGGCAGGTGATCCCTGAAACCGTAAACCATCTTGCGGAGACTCGCTTCAGTGTGCAGAGTCCCGATTGTCGAGCCGAGGGCAGGCGCTTCCCACCAACGCGCATGAAAACGCGCCAGCACTGCGGCCGCCGCGTACACCTCTTTATCAGTTGGACAATGAGGCCAGGGCGGGGTCGTATGACTTGAACGCAGGTCCTCAAGAATCAACCACTGCTGTTTGCTGGTGAGCGGGGCTGTAGCAAGACATTGGACCATCGGAGGAGACGGTAATGCCGGCGCGAGCTCCCGGTAGAAGATGAGCTCCGGTTCGCCTCGCTCGGGCGCCGGCGACTGCTCGAGAGGCCATTTCAAAACGAGTCGATTGGGGAGCTCAGGCGAGGAGCCAGCGGCATACTCGACTTCAAGGAACCATAGATTGGAAACTGTCGACTGGAACCGCTTGGTGATTTCAACGCTGAGTATCGCACCATGTTGGAGAGTGCCGGCAGCGGTTAGTGCGGAGGTTAGCTCAGAGGGTGTTGTGGGCGGCAAATCTGGCGTGGGTGTATGAATCGGAAGTGCCTCCTCGTAGGCTTGTCTACTGCTGTTCCGCCAAGTCGACCACGACTGCATAGACTCCCTCGACCACCAACGCCATGCGTTTGTAATCGAGCTTCTCCGCGGTGTCCTGAGCAGTGTGATAGTTGAGATTGCGATAGAACGCCGTGTCAGTAATCATCACTGCGGTGTAACCGGCATGCCAGTAGTTCACGTGATCAGATAGATCAACACCCGGCACAAAGCTCGGTGCATTGATTGAATAAACGGGAAGCGGGGACGCTTTGCGCATTGCGGCTTTCGTCCGGCGCACCAGCGACCAGTCACCCAGACGTCCGACTACGCCGATGAAGTTTCCCGTCGAAGGATAGAGCGCGCTTAAGACCGCCCCCGGAAATCGCTGGCTATTGGGTGCATCGCTGAAGTAACCAATCATTTCCAGGCTAAACATCGCGCGTACGCGGATGTTCTGCTGGCGGAGCGATTCTGCATGGACCGAGCTGCCCATGCCGGTAGTGCGAAAATACGGCGGCTCTTCCATAGTGAAAGCAACCAGCTCCACTCGCATCGGCGGCGGTTGCCGCGCAAGTAATCGCGCGAGCTCTATCAATCCAGCTACCCCACTCGCGTTATCGTCAGCGCCCGGCAACGGGCCGGCTGCATCGTAATGCGCGCCAACGACAATTCGCTCTGCTGAGTCTGGTCCAAATTCAGCAATCACGTTGCGGTACGATTTACCCTGAACGCGATAGGGCTGCTCTGAAACAGAAGCGGTCGTTTGGCTGAACTCGTCTTTTATATAAGCAGCGACGCGATCGAGATTCTCGATATGTCTTTCATCTCGCGGAGTGAGTTCGACAGAGAGTTTGCGGACGTGCGCTTCGAGACGAGCTGGATCAACGGTCCTTTCTGAACTCGGAGTCGCACCATTCAACAACGGCTGAGTAACCCAAAACCACAACCCGATCAGTAACAATAAGACGATTAAGACAACCAGCAGCATAAACTTAATAATCCGACGCCGTCGTTCCTTTTCTGATTGCCATTCAGCTTCGATTAAAGATTGAGTCACGTTGGCCCACTGTCCCGACAAGAGCTAAAACCGTAACGTCAGAACGATCTACATTGTTCGCGGAATTTGGTCTGGCTTTGATTACCCGCCGGTCGCGAGCGCTTCCATCAATAGCGGGGTGTTTGTCTGTGGGTAGATGTCGCGCGGGGCGCCGGTGCGTTCGATGGCGCCGTTACGGACGACTGCCATCCGGTGGCCAACGGTGAAGGCGTCCTCGAGATTGTGAGTCACGTAAATGACGATCAATTCGGCTTCGGCTTGTAACCGCAATAAGTCTTCGTGCAGCCGTCTACGGATCTCGCTGTCGAGTGCGGAGAAGGGCTCGTCCAGTAGTAACACGCGTGGCTCCATTGCCAACGCTCTCGCAATTGCAACTCTTTGCTGTTGACCACCTGATAGTTCGTGTGGATAGCGGTGCGCCAGATCGATGAGATGCATGCGCTCGAGTAACTCCCCAGCGCGTTCTCGAGCGTGAGGCTGCCGCCACAGAGCGTACGCGACGTTCTCTAAAGCTGAGAGGTGCGGGAACAATGCGTACTGCTGAAACACGTAACCAACGTGACGTTTGCGCGTGGGAAGATTGATCGCCGCGCCCTTGTTTGCAGATGAGCGGAAGAAGACCGTTCCATCCAGCGTGATCTCACCAGCGTCGGGTGTCATCAGTCCGGCGATAGCATTTAGCGTTTGCGTCTTGCCCGCGCCGGATGGTCCAAACAACACGAGTATCTCCGCGCCGACTTCAATCTGCACCGACAGATTGAAGGTGTCCAGACGCTTTTCGATATTCACTTTGAGACGCAGTGGCTTCATTAACTAAGCAACCGTTTTCCTTCTGTTGAGTGGCCGTTCGAGTTGTCGCACAAACCACAGGCCAACAAACGCTACCGCGGTCATCACGACGACCATCATCTGTGCGTCCTCGTAGCGACGCGCTTGCACCGCATCGTAGATGGCGAGCGGTAGCGTTTGAGTCTGTCCCGGAATATTTCCCGCAACCATTAACGTTGCGCCAAACTCGCCCAGCGCACGCGCGCCACCTAAGATTAACCCAGCGATGACTCCACGTCGCGCGAGAGGCAGCGTCACGCGCCACAAAATTTCTAACTCAGACGAGCCCAGCGTGCGCGCAGCGTTTTCAAGATTGTGATCCACACTTGCAATCGCGGTCCGTGCTGATTGAAACATCAACGGCAGCCCGACTACAGCCGAGGCAATCGCCGCCGCATACCAACTGAAGAGCAGATTAACGTGGAACCATTCAACGATCGGACTGCCGCGCCCCAGCGCAAGCAACAGGAAATATCCGATGACACTCGGCGGCAGCACGAGGGGCAAAAAGATAATTACCTCGATGATGATCTGACCGGGAATACGAAAGCGCGCCAGGAACACTCCCAAAACCAAACCGACCACGAAGAGAATGCTCGTCGCCACAATAGTAACTTGCAGCGACAACATCAGGGCCGACCAATTCATTTAACCGGCTCCTCTCCAGGTAAGATGAAGCCATATTTACGCATGACCTGACGACCTTGTGTGGAATTGACGAAGCTCGCGAATCGTCGTGCCTCAGTCTCATGCCGCGTGCTGCGGACAACGGCCAACGCCTGATTGAGTGGCTTGTGCAGTTGATCTGAAATCAATACCCAACGGCCTTTACTGGTGATGCTAAGCGAAAGTGCAACAATCGCGGCGTCGACGTTTCCCGTCTCGGCAAACTGAAGTGTCTGGCTGATGTTCTCACCAAACACCAGTCGCGAAGATACGCGGTCCCAAATACCGGCTGACTGTAACGCCTGGCGCGCCGCGTCGCCATACGGAGCGTGTTCGGGATTGGCGATCGCGATGCGACGTACTTCCGGTTTTGCGAGATCTTCAATGCGGTCGAGTTTTAAGGAGCTGTCGCTACGCGTCCAAAGCGTGATGCGTCCCTGCGCGTAAAGCGCCTTCGTGTCAGGGAGGATCAGATTCTGCCGTTCAAGTTCTTCGACAAAACTGACGTTCGCCGCCGCGAGTAGATCGACCGGCGCGCCTTGCTCGATCTGTTGTGTAAGTTGTCCGGTAGAGCCGAAGTTGAATGTTACTTTGATTCCGGTGTCGTTGGTAAACAGTTTTCCCAGTTCTTCAAAAGCCGGCGTAAGGTCCGAAGCCGCCGAAACCGTCAGCGTAACTGTTTCGACTGTAGGTGAAGACCGGCACGCCGTCAAAAATATCAAAGCAACAATCAGCGCCAGTGCGCGGTAACTGTAGGGGCGGCCCTCCGTGGCCGCCCCAGTCTCCGACTTCGTAAGCTGGGGCGGCCACGGAGGGCCGCCCCTACAATAATCACCTAACATCATCAGAAATTAAACTTGGCTCCTAGTTGAAAAACTCGCGGGTCGCCTGCGGCCGTGATGGATCCGAATCCCGGTGCGCCAACCACGGTGTTTGGAGCGGCCAGTGGAGGTGTGTTCGTTACGTTAAAAACTTCGGCGCGCAATTCAACGTTCATCGACTCGCCGAAAAAGATCCGCTTGATCAAAACGAGATCGGCATTGCGGTAAGCCGGGCCGCGAACAGGATTGCGTGAACTGTTCCCGAGCGTAAACTGCGGCGCGGCTACAAACGCGGATGTGTCAAAGAATCTCGCGGTCGTGCGCTCGGAAGCCGGAAGGTTCGGATCGGATACGCGATTCGGTCTTTGCGTGCCAAAGCCGGCGAACGCATTGAAGTTTGTCACTTGCGTCACCGCCAACGGCAAGCCCGATTGCATCGTTATCACGCCGGCGAATTCAAACCCAAACGGCAGCTCATAAGTAAAGCTCGCCACGAACACGTTCGGCATGTCGCCGTTTGAAAGATCTCGCTCCAGCCGGCGATTGAAACTATCGGCGACGGGAAAGTTCGCGATCGGCCCGGTAAGTATCGACGCATCGAAGACCGAAGAGGCTTCGTCAATAAGCTTTGAGCGCGTGTAACTCACGAGAAACGATAAGCCACGCGAGAAGCGTTGCTCCAGCTTGGTCTGGAGCGCGTTGTAATTCGTGTTCCCTACGTTATTGCGGTAAAGACTGACCGTCGTAAATCTCGGAAAGGGTTTCAGCAGTTGGGCCAGCGGAATGGTCGGATCTCCGAGACTCGACGAGCGCGGAATCTGGCCAAAGAACGGATTCGGAACTCGTTGCAACAGCGCCGGCCCCAACGCGAGTTGACTCGGAGTGAGTTGGTTAAGGCTCGTGTCAGGAATGCCGATGTGTGTGATCTTCGATCCCGCATACGCGACTTCAACCACCATGTTCTTGGTCAGTTGACGTTGCACTGCGACATTCCATTGTTGCGCGTATCCACTGCCCAGGGTGGCATCGACTGCGAACACACCCTGGCCCAAACCGGCATCCGGTGTTAATGGTACCGGCGCCACAGCCGGTCCGTTCGAGAGCACGAATGCCGGATTGATGTTATCGAGTGTGCGTTGCGAGACGGTCTGAACGAATGGAAACTGTGGCGTCGTAAATGGCGTTGTGATTCCCGCCATTTCAATCCAGATCACACCGTAGCCCGCGCGCATCACCGTCTCATCATTCAAGCGATAAGCAATGCCCAGGCGTGGACCAAAGTTCGCTTTGTGCAAACGTCGTGCTGATTCGCTAAAACCGTTCTGGCCAAGGTAATCCAGTTGCTGAGTTTGCAGATTGAAGACAGCGCCCTGGTTGTCAGCTTCAGTGGAAGGAAAGTTGAGCGTGTAACGCAGACCCGCATTGATCGTCAGTCGTGGTGAAACCTTAAAGTCGTCCTGCACAAAATATTCCTGCACGTGAGCGCGCGGACGCAGGACGTTTTGCTGAATGTCGATTGAAAAGTTTTGCACCTGGCCGAGGAGAAAACTTGCGAGCGCGTTTCCGGTGAAATTCGAGAGCGCCGAACCGACGACTGGAATCGCCTGTGAGTTTGTGAATAACGTGTTGAAGCTGAAATTGCCGGTAGGCGATGGCGGTTGAAGAACGTCGAGACGTTCCCAGCGAAAGTCCAGCCCGAACTTGATCGAGTGCCGGCCGTGTTGCGTTGAAATCGCGTTGAAGATCTGCATCACGTCGGTGCCAAAGTCTGATGCGGTGTTGGCCGTCGGGCCAAGTTGTTGCAGACCCGCAATCGCGAAAGTGGGCAACGTGTTTTCGAAAGCGCCGTTCGTGGGTATGCCGGGGATTTGTAAGCTCTCAGAAGGTGTTGCATTGAGTTGCGTCGCTTCGCGCACGACTTTTCTTTTCGTGTAACCGAAGCGCAGCTCGTTCAGAAAGCGAGGATTGAAAACGTGAATGTGGTTGATGACGAGCGACTGAGCTTTCGTATCGGTTGGTCCGGTCACACCGCTCGTTATGTTACCGCTGCCGTCCGGCAAAGGTGTCACCGGTTCGGTGACGTCTTTTGCGTATGAGTAGCGGCCGAAGATCTGGTCGCGCGATGAGAAGCGGTGATCGAGACGAAAGTCAAACTGGTCCTGGTCCGTCGGCTCGTTGCCGATCAAAGTAAAGTTGTTGGCGGCGGCGTTGGAAGTCGGCAGTGGGTAACGTTGCAGTAACAGTGCGGCTGACGGGTCGAAAGTATTTGTCGGGATGTTGTTGCCGGCGTAGGCACGATGATCCGAGGGACGGAAGATCTGACCGGCACGCGCTTGAATCGTGTTGCCGTTCGTGTCCGTAACGTTGACGGGATTCGCAGTGACAGTCGTGCTGATCGAACCGTTCGGTTGTAAGAACAACGGCGCGCCCAGACTGCTCGCGAAGTTACCTTGGCGCTGAGCGAGGGTCGGCACTGTCGAGATACGCACGCGTGCAATCAACTGGCGCGTGCCCTGGTAGTCTCCAAAGAAGAACGTCTTGTCTTTAATAATAGGACCGCCGAGCACGAAGCCGAATTGATTGCGCCGGAACACAGGCTTGTTTGGATTTGCAGCGGTGGCGGGCGCAAATAGATTGCGCGCGTTCAAGACTTCGTTCCTCACGAACTCAAAAGCAGTTCCGTGAAAATTGTTGGTCCCTGATTTCGTCGTCAGGTTGACCACGCCGCCATTGAACCGTCCAAACTCCGCCGGCGGACTGTTGACCTCGACTTTGAACTCCTGCACCGATTCGATTACCGGAAAGAAAGCGACCTGTCCCGGCTCGGGTTGAAGCACCGAGATACCATCAAACAAATACTCATTAGTGCGCGGGCGCCCACCATTAATGCGAGGGAACGATGGGCCCGCGGTTGTCGGCGGAGGCTGTGCGACTCCTGCCGACAAACTGACAAGCGAAAGGAAGTTGCGTCCGTTGAGCGGCAGATCGACGATCTTGCGGTTGTTCACAACCTGGCCCAGGCTGCCGCTTTCTGTTCGCAACGGTGAGGCATCTTCGCTGATGGTAACGCTTTCCGTTAATTGTCCAGGATCGAGCGTTATGTCCAACCGAACTCTCTCCCCGGTGACGAGTTGGACGCCTGATCGCACGTAAGTCTTGAAGCCCTGCACTTCCACGGTGACGGTGTAGTTGCCGGGCTTTAAATTAGTGATGGTGAAAGTGCCCGCCTCACCGATCGTCGAGGTGATGGCCTGCCTCGTGGAGTCGTCGGTAATGCGAATGTTTCCTTGTGGTATGAGCGCGCCGCTTTGATCGTGAACGACTCCGGTTATCTCCGATCGTCCAGCTTGTGCGCGCGTTGTCGGGGCTTCTGTTAATAGAGCAAATAACAGCAAGATAGTGAGATATCTCATGCGTGCTCCTAAATTGATTTGCTTATTACGAAGAATGCGAACTCAGTCTTTAATTACCATCACTTCGGTGGCTTTGATCAGTGCGTAAACTGAGCTGCCTTTTTTTAAGCCGAGTGCGTTGGTTGCATCACTGGTGATGATGGACGTAATCGATTGACCACCCACATCAATCGTTACCTGAACCAACAAACCCTCGTAGCGAATGTCGGTGACGACGCCATGCAGCTTGTTGCGACCGCTGATGGCTTCGATCCCGATCGGTTTTTCACGCCGCGTCCTGGAGCGCGCCGCTCCCGAGATGCGCTCGATCTCGCTACGAGCCACACGATGATGACCGCCGGCAGTTTTGACTGATTGAACTTTGCCTTTATAGATCCACTGCTTCAGCGTCGGATAACTAACCCCCGCAATCCGCGCCGCATCAGCCGGTTTCAACAACTCTTCCATGAGGGCTTTCTATACATTTGTAGACGACTTTAGTCAACAAATATGTTCGAAAATATACGGTTTAATACGTATTTTCCTGGTAAGAGAACCGCTGGAAAATAAATGAGGCTGGACTGTTTCAGGTTGCGTTGATTTCGATGAGCGTCTCGCCTGCGTCCAGAAGTTGCAGGGCTTTAGGCAGGGTGGCTTTTAGGATCTCTTTGAGGCGTGCGTTGGACGTATTCCCACATGTAATCCAAATAATCTGAGGAGGCGCTCCCAAGCGATCAAGCAACTGCACGAAGTCATTGTCTTTGGTCATAACAACGGCTCTCTCACGCTTGGCAGCCTCAAATATTTCTTTGTCTTGAGCATCGCGCAATCCGATATCGCGAACTGCCGCTGCAGTCACGGCGAAGTTACTGTTAACCCACGCTGCAATCGCTGGAGACATCTGCGCATCTATCCAAATCTTCATGCGGCAAGCACCGGATGATCCAGCTTGCGAGCAGCATATTGCAGCGCAGCTTGTAAATCTTCCAGCTCAAGGTCAGGCATCTCTTCCAAGATCTGTTCAGAGTTCAAACCCGCCGCGAAGAGATCAAGAATGTCAATAACTCGAATACGCATTCCACGGATGCACGGGCGACCGCCACACTGCTCCGGATTGATTGTTATTCTGTCCAGCAAGTTAGCCATCGCTCCTCCAATCCAGCCCATCGAAAGCAACGATAGTATATCTCGCTTTCCATACCCTTCAACTGCCGTTTAGCGGCGACTTTGTGGTTTCGCATATACGATGGTGCCGACGTGCTCACCGTCGAGTGCGGCGGCAATTCGATCAGGGTGCCGTCCGTTAACGATCTGAAACGACTGTAGCAGTCTTGCGTTGTCGAGCAAGTCAAGGAGGACTCGGTCGAATGGCAGTGTCTCAAGGTTGCGCTGCCTCAGTTCAGCCGTGTCAATCTCCCGGATGAAACTGGCGTCAGTGTGTGTTCTCGGATCGCGGTCGTATAGGCCATCGACATCTTTTACCAAAGTGAGATTTTTGCACCCAAAGCATTCGGCGAGCAGGAATGATCCCGCATCGGTGCGGTGAGGCGGTATGCGTCCAATTGCGGGCGGGTGTTCCCAGATCGAATAGGGCGGGTCACCGTTGCAGATCACACCAGGAGCGCTTGTGATGAAAAGCGGCAGAAGGTGGCCCAGGATCTCGGGCGGTATCGCAACCACTCCGTAGGGCGACAGCAGCGAACCGAGAATATGCGCGTTACCCAGTGAATCAGCCAGGGCTAATTGAGCCAGAACACCAGTCGGAAGGCCGAGGTCAATTCCGATCGAAAAAACATGTCTGCTCCTAACGCCTCCACCGGTTCCGATGATCAGCTTTTTCGTTTTCAGGCATTGCGCCAGCGCTTCCACCACGGGATACACCACCGCTCTTCCGGCATCCATAACTGATCGACCGCCGATCTTGATCACGTGCGCCTCGGGAAGCATTCTGTAGACCGGGGTCTCGGTAGATTTCTGCACATCCTTGTCCAGCAGGCTCTCGCGCATGAGCATCGATTGAACGTGGTGGCGTCCGTCATTCGTCTTCGGTGAGTCGGTCAATTCGGTATTCTCCCTTTCGGACAAAAATGGGAACTTGGGGCGGCCGCGGAGGGCCGCCCCTACAAAAACTTCCGCATTCGAATAATTCCCGTCGCGTGTTGTAGGGGTGGCCCTCCGTGGCCACCCCCATGGTCGATTCAATCAGCCGTGATGATTGTGCCGACATGCTCTCCATTGAGCGCTCGCGTCAGGTTACCGCGCTCGAGTCCGTTGATGACCTGAATCGAGCGTTGGTGAGTGGCGTTTTTCATGAGTTCGAGGACGCTGCGCTCTACGACCACGTCCTGCAGATCAAGTTGCTCCAGTTCGGATACGGTAATCTTTGGGATGAACTTCGCATCGCGGTCCTTCTTCGGATCGGCCGTGAACAAACCTTTTTCGTCCTTCACGAAGATCATCGACCTGGCTCCAAGGACTTCGCTAACCAGATAGCAGCCGGTGTCTGTTCGGTTCGGAGGAATGCGGCCCACGGCCGGATTTGCGTGCCAATAAACATAAGGAGGCATGCCGAAGAAAATCACTGCGCCGCGTTCAGCCAAGTAATGAGGAAGCTGAGCAAACTGCGCAGGCTCAATGAAAGGAATTCCATGCTTGGCGAGCAGATAGTTGAGCATTCGCGCGTTCTGCATGCTCACGAAAGTTCCGAGCACACTCAGCACACCGGTGGGAAGTCCGAGGTCAAGCGCAACGCTGTAGGCGTGTCTGGCTCTTGTACCCGCACCCGTGCCGATGATCATTTTGTGCGCCCCAAGATTCTCGACAATCTCCTCAATCAACGGAAAGAGCGCCACTCGGCCGCGGTCGATGATGCTCTGGCCGCCGATTTTGATCACATTGGCCTCAGGAAGTATCTGGACCGCCGCCGGCTCGCCGGTCTGCGCCATCAAACGTTCGTCGTCGAGGGAGGAACCAAGCAACGATCTGCCGAGTTCGGTGAGAAGGTCGTTTTGCATTTAGTTGTTGTTCGCTATCGCTGAGATTTTTTCGTCACACGGAGAGATTTAAGTACGTAAGTTTCTTGAGATTCAAACTCCTGATCGAGTCCACCAAACTCTTCTGCTGCCCAACCTTCCAGCTCCCGCAGGATCTCTGCTCGAGTTGCGGCCGGAACCGGGATGCCCCCCAGACCATCAAGACTATGCCAGGAATTGAGCGACTGCCGCGGACTTGCCATGGTTCGCCATTGCGCAACAGCCACGGGTTCCAGTTCTACCGCACCACGATCAAAACACAATTCGAACAGCTTGCGGTTATGTCGTTCACCACGACGTCCGACGAACCCATGCCGGCGCAATCGCTCATTCATCTCTTTGGCCATGCGGGCTCTGACGCTTTCAGGCTTTCGCTCCACACGTCCGAGAATCAGGGTGGCGCCATCGGATGACGCCACACGGAATACTTCGTGAGCGACATGTTCCTGCTGCAACAAATGCACTGCTCGCGAACTGAACATCACGCGGGCCACTCCGTCAGCAAGCGGCCAGCTTACATTCGCATCGGCTTGAATGAGGTCCAGGCGGCGACTGCACTCTTTCAACATACCCGCGGATAAGTCGAAACCGGCGTAGCGCACCGGCGCTTCGAACCACTGGCCTATCTGCCCGGTTCCGGAGCCGATCTCGACGATCAGATCGCCCGCTCTGGCCTCGCCAATCTCAATTACCCTCTTCGCTATGGCGCGACAGCAAGCCTCTGGCAGGCCGGCGCGCCGCTCAAACAAACCGGCTTGGCCGTCGAACAACTCCGGACTCGCATTCATCATTGGGGTCCAAGTGTGAAACCGAGGCGACAGAATATAGCATGTTGGATAGGTGGGCAACGATTAGCTCATCCACAGATTACACAGATTCCATAAAACAATCTGTGTAATCTGTGGATCAGATGCGCTAGGATGGAAGTAATGGCGATTTTGGAAACTGAGGCACTCACCCGCAAGTTTGGCGAGCTGACTGCGGTAGATGCGATGACAATCTCGCTCGCACCGGGAGAGGTGTTCGGATTGTTGGGTCCAAACGGTGCTGGGAAAACTACCGCAATCAAGATGCTCACTACATTGTTGCCGTCAACATCAGGTACGGCGCACATCGCCGGCTTTGAGATCACTCGCCATGCCGACAGCGTGCGACGCGTAATCGGGTATGTGCCGCAGATGATCTCAATCGATCCCTCGCTGACCGGTTATGAGAATCTGTCGATCTTTGCAAAGTTATACGAGATACCGCGCGCTGAGCGGGAATCGCGCATCAGCGACGCGTTGAGTCTGGTTGGGTTGACCGATGCGGCCGGTAAGCTTGCGCGCCACTACTCCGGCGGAATGATTAGACGGTTGGAAATAGCCCAGTCGACATTGCACCGGCCTGTCTTGCTATTCCTGGACGAACCGACTGTCGGGTTAGATCCCATCGGACGCCAGGCGGTCTGGGATCATATCGAGAGCCTGCGTGTTAATTTCGGTACCACGATATTTCTGACGACGCATTACATGGAAGAGGCTGAAAAACTGTGCAGTCGTGTCGCAATCATGCACCGCGGCAAGATAGTCAAAGATGATTCTCCAGCCGGTCTGAAAGCATCCGTTGGTAATGATCAAGCGACGTTGGGTGATGTCTTCGTTCACTATGCAGGGGATACGCTGGAATCGGGAGGAAGCTATCGTGAGACTTCAAGAGGAAGACGCACGGCTAAAAGGCTTGGCTGACTCGTCGATCTTAATTCCCACCAACCCGTTCACTAAAGTCACCGCGTTTTTCAGTAAGACACTTGCAATCACCGAGTTTGAGATTCGCAAGCTGCGCCATGATCCCAGCGAGCTCATCACTCGCGCGATCCAACCGTTGCTGTGGCTTCTGTTATTTGGTGCAGTGTTCACCAGAGCGCGCGCAATCCCGACAGGTGGAATTCCCTATCTCGATTTCCTGGCTCCCGGCATCCTCGGACAGAGCGCTCTGTTCGTTTCGATCTTCCTGGGCGTAGCGATCCTCTGGGAGCGCGATCTGGGAATCACAAACAAATTTCTGGTGAGTCCTACGCCGCGAGCAGCGCTGGTTTTAGGCAAGGCATTATCGGCATCTGTCCGTTCGCTTCCACAAGCGCTGATTATTTACGTGCTGGCATGGCTGATGGGAGTAAAGGTGAACTGGAATCCGTTGGCGCTCGCTGGCGTGATATTCGTGATCGTGCTCGGTGCTGCCTTGTTCTCGACTTTTTCTCTGATCATCGCGTGCCTGGTGAAGACGCGCGAACGGTTCATGGGAATCGGCCAGTTATTGACGATGCCGTTGTTCTTTGCGAGTAACGCGATTTATCCACTTTCGTTGATGCCCGACTGGCTCCGAGTGATCTCGCGCATCAACCCGCTGAGTTACCAGGTGGATGCGCTGCGTGCGTTAATGATTCAAGGCGGGGTCAGCAATTTTGGGCTAACAGTGGATTTTGCCGTCTTACTGGTTTCGACGGTGGTGTTGGTAATGATCGGGGCGCGGCTGTATCAACGCGTCGTGATTTGAATGAAGTACCCGACGTTAAGATTTTCTACCCTTTCTCTGTTAAGCTGCTCGCGCTCCAATAGCTGCCTGGTGTAAGAGGAAATCTCATGGCGACAGATATCAAGCTCGACCAACAAGGTGGGGACTGGCTGATTGTTGAGGGTCGCGTACTCAAAACCACCGCCAGCGATTTCATACTCGATTCACCGGGGCGACGGCGCGGAGGTCCAAGCCCTTTTAGACGCGCCCTGGTTCACAACGATCAGGACGGGTTGACGATCAATTTCGGTGGCGACTATCCAGGTGGCGTAACGGTGACCGGCAATCTAGTCGTTACTGGTGATTTGAAAGTGGCAGGCACCGCCCTGAACGCGGCCATTGCCAGCTTGCAATCAGCGATCGCCTCGCTTCAAGGCACGACCGATCGCGTTGCAACACTCGAGAAAAGTGTTGCCTCCATAATCCAAATACTGGGCGCGGTCGTCATTCCACCGTGGCGGACGAAGACGGAGGTCGAACAAGGCGACGACATGGGGATGTCAACTCAATCGGCCGAACAACTTGGGTTAGTGGTCCAATTTGAAATTGATCAAAGGAATCCTAATTTCGAGCACGAAGAAGTAATCAGCATCAAGCCGCCTGAGGGCTCCGTAGTCATGCCAGGCACAACCGTCGTAGTGAGGATCAATTTGGAAGGCTGATTATCCTGCCAGCATCTTGTGGACACTTTTGGCCGGGCCCACAACAGCAGCCAAGCCTGTAGTCACAGGTTTACCACTAGTGAGAAGGAATTGTCTTACCGAAAGAGTATCGGCGGCTGACCGCACGATGATCGTTGTCGAAATCCAATCAGGACTGTGCAAGGTGTTTCGGACCTCGACCTTGAAGACATACTCGGTAGCCGCGCTCAATGCTTGATTTGTAGTGAAGGTGCCGCTATAGATCTCGCCCCTCGGCCTGATGTTTTGCCGGAACGCAGCTGGAGCGTTTTTTGGTCCCCAAAATATATTGCCATCGTTGTAGTTATTCGACTTCCAGGCGATCGTGATGCTACTCGCGCTGGTCACAGTGCGAGGTTGCACATTAACAATTGTTACGATCGGTTTTTTAGCTGGGAATACTCCGGTATTTCCTCCGCCTCCGCCACCCGTCTGAATCGGAACCGTCACCACACTCTGTTGTTCCTCCGGCGGTGATCCAGACCACCAAAAGATAACGCCAATGGCAATCACCTGCGCGCCGAGCGAGGTTATCGTTGCCGCAGGTATCTCTACAGAATCCTCGTCGCCGTCAAGTTCTTTGAACGGCGCGCCGTTGAGGTCGATCAGGACCTTTTCCGGCGGCGCCGAGTCTGCAAAGAACGTATCAACTTCCCACTTCACTTCGAGTCCGCCTTCAGCGGTCGATGCAATGCTGAGAATCGATGGTGGTCTGCGGGTCATGCGCTGATGTTAACGTTCTGGTTACACGAATACAAACTTCTGTAAGTGACAGATCCCCCCACAGGAATCGCGAAATCTGGTAGTGCCTCAGTTTGAAATTTGACCGCAATTACGCCGAAGGCGTTCGCTAATTTCAGCCCGGGGTTGGAGCGCAGCGACAACCCTGGGGAAGCGATTAAAAAATTGTTATTAAAACCCTGAAAGGGTTCGGCGGTTGGCGAACCCTTTCAGGGTTAGAATGTCTTAGATGTAATGATCCCAGGGTTCTCGCAAGCTCGAACCC